>Ga0335075_10000390_pt1 | contig 79668 bp, 69 predicted proteins | sample Lox_Sample_24_FD_206723 | JGI IMG/M metagenome (GOLD analysis project Ga0335075, IMG submission 206723) | Soil microbial communities from Loxahatchee National Wildlife Refuge, Florida, United States - Lox_Sample_2.4 | ecosystem: Environmental > Terrestrial > Soil > Wetlands | place: USA... | reverse complement strand
CACATCTTCTCAATGCAAGTCGTCGAGCTCACCACGGCGGCGCGCGGCCGTTCGCTCCTCACCGATCTCCAGGGGCGAAAAAGAGAGACCGAACGCCACACCAGCGACCACCTCCTGCGTGACTGTCCCCTTTTGCTAGGAAACGGGGACTGTCCCCATTAGCGGGTGGCGATCACGACGGCGGCGCCGGCCATGGCGACTCCCGAGCTGCGGTTCAGCTTGCGTACCGCACTCGGCGTCGTGAACAACTGCCGCGCGCGGGCGGCGAGGAATACGTACGTCCCCAGCACCGTCGGCAACACGATCGCGATCGCCGCCGAGATCTCTAAAAAGCGCACCACGTTCAACGACGCCAGGTCGATCACCGTCGGCAACAACGCCAGGAAGAACAGGATCGCCTTCGGATTGGCCAACGTCAGCATCAGGCTCGCCACGAACGCGCGCCAGCCATGCTGGCGCCCGTCGTCGTCGCTGACCTCCACGCGCTGCGCCGGTGCGCGCCACAGCTTCCAGGCGAGATACAGCAGATAGGCGACACCGGCCCATTTGATCGCGACGAACAGCGGCGCCGCGGTCTTCGCCAGCGCGGCGAGGCCCGTGGCGGCGACCGTGAACCACACGAGATCGCCGACCACGAACCCCGCGATGAACGCCGGCGCCCCACGGAACCCGTGCGCCAGCGAGCGCGCGACGATCGCCGCGATGCCGGGGCCCGGCGTCGCGACGGCCAGCGCGTAGACGGCGCAGAAGGTGAGGATGCCGGTGAGCGTCACTGGCCGAACTTGTAGTTCACCGTGAAGTACACCGTGCGGCCCACCGAATCGAACCACGAGATGTCGTAGTACGGATACGACGCATACGTCGCGTCCTTCACCGGCTTCTTGTCGGCGAGATTGTCGACGGTGATGCGCGCGCTCACGGTCTCCGCGATCTCGTACTCCACCGACGCGTTCATCAGGATGCTGGCGGGGATGTACCCGTCCTCGTCCCAGTTCGGCAGGCGATCGAGGCGCTGCGCATGCAGCGTCGCGCTGAACGGACCGTGATCGAACGTCAGGCTCGCGCTGGCCTTGCTGCGCGGGATGTCGAAGCCGGAGTCGGGCCGGAACATGTCGATGACCGGATCGCCCGGGTACTGCTGGCTCTCGTGGTCGAAGACCTTCGTGTAGCTGAGGTTGAACGTCAGCGACGAATCGGCGATCGGCTGCTTGTAACGCAGGCCGAAGTCGACGCCGTCGGTGCTCTCGTGCGCGATGTTGATCGGGTTCACGCGCACGCCGAACAACTCGCCCGGCGACACCGGGTTCGACAGCGGGTACCGCTCGACACGCGCGATGGCGTCCGCGCAGGTCGGCGAATTGACGGCGACCGCGTCACCGTCGGCGTCGCTGCCGATGCGGCAGTCCGCCTCGGCGCGCAGCAGCTTGTCGATGTCGATGTCGACGACCTGGTCCTCGAGCTTCACGTCGAAGTAGTCGACGGACACCATGAGGTTCTCGACCGGCGACCACACGAAGCCCGCGCCCCACGACGTGCTCGTCTCGGGTTTGAGCTCGCGGTTGCCCGAACGCGTCGAGACGATGCCGACGTCGGAGAACGAGCAATCGTCGATGTCCTCGTCGGGTTCCTCGGTGCGGCACAGGTAGTAGTCGTTGGCCGACGGGTGCACGTTGCCTTCACCCGCGAACACGTAGTGAAGGTCGGGCGCACGGAAGCCGGTGCCGTAGTAGCCGCGCACCAGCAACGTGTCGAGCGGCCGGAACTCGAGGCCGAAGTTGTACGTGAACTTGCCGACGTCGTGACCGGCGAAGTGGTAGCTGTCGTAGCGGCCCGCGGTGCTGAGCTCGAGCATCCTCACGACCGGGAGGCGGAACTCGTAGCTGCCGCTCCAGTGGTTGCGCGAGCCGTGACCGTCCTGGTCCTTCCAGCCGTAATAGTAGTAGCCGAGCGCGAGCGGATCGGGCTTCAGCTCGTACGACTGGTTGCCCGCTTCGACGTTGGCCGCGAAGCCGGCGTTGCCGCCCGGCAGCGAGAACAGATCGCCGTTCGTCAGCGTGAACGACGCGTAGTCGTTGCGCGACTGCGGATGGTAGGTCGTCCGCGCGGTGATCGAGTCGAACTCGTCGGGCGTCAGCGGCGTGTACAGGCGCGCCGGATCGGCGTCGAACGTGGCGTAACCGCTGTCGTCGTCGAAGCCGGTCGATTCGCCGAGGAACAGGTCGTTGGCGGCCGACGCGACCACCTGCGGCCAGTCGACCTTGAGCTCGTACTGGCTGTGGTTGAGATAGGCCTCGTAGTTCCACTTGTCGCCGAGCTTGCCCTTGATGCCGGGCGTGACCGTGATGGTCTTCTGATCGCTGTGGATCATGCCGCGTTCGAGACCGCCCATCTCCTCGGGCGTGAACTGGCGGTACCAGCTGTCGAGATCGCCGACCTGGTCGTTGAAGAAGATGCCGTCTTCGCTGCCGTTCTCGTCCTGGAACTGCCAGGAGAGCACGTCGTTCATCAGCTTCACCTTGCTGACGCCGACCAGCACGTCGGCGAACAGCGAGGTCGAGTCGCTGAGCTCGTAGGTGAGCGATGCGAATCCCGTGGCGCCCCGGCGTTCGCTGAGGATCGTGCCCCAGCCGATCGACTCGTTGCTGCCGCAGAAGTGGCCGTCGCCCCAGTCGTCGAGGTCCTCGTCGAACGGGCCCCAGCCCGGGCGCGTGGCCCAGTAGGTAGTCCCCTTGCTGTAGCTGGCCAGCGACGCGCAGGTCGCCTGGCCCGGATCGATGTACACGTCGTCGTTCGGCTCGATGCGCAGGAAGTCGCGGCGCGCGAGCGGCGCATCGGTGGTCGGGTTGTCCGCCGTCGAGTCCTGGATCTTGCGATCGAACGCCCATAACGGCCGCTTGTCGAGCAGCTCGAGGCCGAACACCGCGTGGAACTTCTCGCGCGAGATGCCCGTCGACACGGACAGGCGATGCGAGTCGCCGCCGCCGTCGGCAGTCGGCGTGCCGTACCGGTAGCTGAAGTCGACGCCCTCGACGTCCTTCTTCAGCACGAAGTTCACGACGCCGGCGATGGCGTCGGAGCCGTAGATCGCGGACGCGCTGCCCGACAGCACCTCGACCTTGTCGATCATGCCGACCGGGATGTTCGAGATGTCGGTGAAGTTGCTGAGGCCGTTGAACGGCAGCGGGAAGTCGGCGATGCGCCGGCCGTTCACCAGCACCAGCGTGTGGTTCGCGCCGAGGCCGCGCAGGTCGACCTGCTCGGCGCCGGGCGTGAAGTCCGCGCCGTTGAAGGACTGCTGGCTCTGCGTCTCGCCGCCGTTCTGCGTCAGCGCCTTGAGCACGTCGGGGACGCTGGTCAGACCGGAGCTCTCGATCTCGCGCGAGTCGAGCACCGTGATGGGCGCGGGCCCTTCCTGCTGGACGCGCGGGATGCGCGATCCGATGACGACGACTTCCTCGATGGGCGCGTTGTTGTTCTCCTGCTCCTGCGCATACGCGCCGGACGAACACGCCGCGACCGTGGCCGCGATCGCGACCCGAACCCCGTTCTTCATGTTGGCTCCCCGATTGACCGATTTATCAGCGTCCCGATTCTAGGGCGTCGACCTTGATTTGTGTAAAGCTCGCGGCCTTCCAGACCCGGAGCGAACCAAATGTCGACGATCAGGGGGTTTCTCGCAGTTCTCTTCGTACTGACCGCGGGCGTGTCCGTCGCCGCGAAGAAGGAAGCGCCGGTCGACTATTACTCGGCGGGCAATCCCGCCGCCGTACGGCCCGGCCCCACCTCGGGCGCGTTGCTGCTGCTCGGCGGCGGCGACTGGCCGGTGCCGGCATTCCGCTGGTTCGTCGAGCGCATGGGGCACGGCCACCTGGTGATCCTGCGCGCGTCGGGCACCGACGATCTGCAGAAGGAATTCCTGGACGAAGTCGGCGGTGCGGCCTCGGTGCGCACGCTGGTGTTCCACGCGCGCTCGGCCGCGAGCGATCCGAAGGTGCTCGAGATCGTGCGCAAGGCGGACGGCATCTTCATCGGCGGCGGCGACCAGTCTAACTACGTCAACTACTTCAAGGGCACGCCGCTGAACGCACTGCTCGACGAACACGTGCGCGCCGGCAAACCGATCGGCGGCACGAGCGCGGGGCTCGCGATCCTCGGTGCCTACGGCTACGGCGCGATGGACGGCGGCAGCCTCGTGTCCGAGGACGCATTGAAGAATCCGCTCGGCAGCGGCGTGACGCTGGTGCGGGATTTCCTGCACATGCCGTATCTACAGCACGTCATCAGCGACACGCATTTCTCGATCCGCGAGCGGTTCGGCCGTCTGCTGGTCTGGGTGGGCCGGCTCGCCGTCGAAGAGAACGATCCGTCGATCACCGGCATCGGCGTCGACGAAAAGGCCGCGTTGTGTGTCGAGCCCGACGGCACCGGCCGCGTGTATTCGATCGGCCGCGGCTTCGCGTGGCTGGTGCGGCCGATGCGCGCGCCGGACGTGCTCGAGGCGCGGCCGTACACCGTGCGCGGCGTGCCGATCGTCGGGCTGGGCGAGGAGAGCGCGATCGATCTGAAGACCTTCGCGGTGACGCGTCCCGCGTTCCAGATCCGCGTGAACGTCGTCGACGGCAAGTTCGACGAGGCGTCGTGGGCGGCGTTGAAGACCGCGGCGGCGACACCGCCGGTCGCAGCCAGCGGTACGGCGGCGCCGAAGACCTGGGCGCTCGCGATCCATGGCGGTGCCGGCGTCATCGAGCGGGGCAGCCTGACGAAGGAGAAGGAAGCCGCGTATCGCGCGGGCTTGTCCGCGGCGCTGGCGGCGGGGCAGAAGGTGCTGGCGGGCGGCGGCGGCAGTCTCGACGCCGTCGAGGCGACGATCCGCGTGCTCGAGGACAACCCGCTGTTCAATGCCGGCAAGGGCGCGGTGTTCACCGCCGACGGCCGCAACGAGCTGGACGCCTCGATCATGGATGGCGCGACGCGCCGCGCCGGCTCGGTCGCCGGCGTCACGCGCACGCGCAATCCGATCACGCTGGCGCGCGCCGTGATGGAGAAATCCCCGCACGTGTTGCTGGCGCGCGAGGGCGCGGACCAGTTTTCGCTGGAGCAGGGGCTGCCGCAGGTGGATCCGTCGTACTTCCGCACCGAGGAACGCTGGCAGCAGCTGCTCGACTGGCGCAAGGACAATGCCGCGAAGCTCGATCCCACGCATTCGAAAGGCACGGTCGGCGCGGTGGCGATCGACGTGAACGGCCACGTGGCGGCGGGCACCTCGACCGGCGGCATGACCGGCAAGCGCTGGGGCCGCGTCGGCGATTCGCCGATCATCGGCGCCGGCACGTACGCGGCCGACGGCAACTGCGCGGTGTCGGCGACCGGCTCGGGCGAATACTTCATCCGCGCCAGTGCCGCGCGCCAGCTCTGCGACCGCATCGCCTGGGGTGGCGCGAGCGTGGCGCAGGCCGCGCGCGCCACCATCGACGACATCGGCAACATCGGCGGCGACGGCGGGCTCATCGCGCTGGACGGCGCGGGCACGATCGCCTTCGCGATGAACTCGAGCGGGATGTACCGCGGCTGGGTGACCGGCGCGAAGCCGGCCGCGACGGCTATCTACTCGGACGAGCCGGGGCCTTGAGATACGTGTCGAGCCACGACACCGTCTCGCCCAGGTAGTTCGGCCAGTCGGTGGGCGGGGCGCCCCCGGGCGTGCGCATCTGCGCGAGTCCGAAATCCGCGCCGTGCACGCCGCGCGGCACCACGATCAGCTTCACCGGCACGCCGGACTTGCCGAGCAGCGCCTCCATCGCGGTGGACTGTCGCAGCGGCACGAGCACGTCGGCGTCGCCGTGGATCAGCAGCGTCGGCGGCGACCGGTCCGTGACGTGCGTGATCGGTGACGCGGCTGCATACGCCGCCGCGGCCGACGCCTGCGAGGGCGGGGCTTCCATGAACGAGGTGACGTAGGCCACGCCTTCGACCGTGTCGATCGTGCGCAGGTCGAGCAGCGCCGCGCGCAGGACGACCGCCTGCAGCGCCGCCGATTCGCGGTTCACGGGATCCGCATCGGCAGGATTGCCGGGCGATGCCAGCATCGCCGCGAGGCCGACCAGGTGACCGCCCGACGAGCCGCCGACGCCGCCGAGCCGCGCCGGGTCGATGCCGTAGTCCTTCGCGTGGAAACGCACGTAGCGGATCGCGCGTTGCACGTCGTCGACCGGCACCGGGTAGTGGAACTTCGGCGCGGCGCGATGATTCAGCGCGAACACCGTGTAGCCGGCGGCGGTCAGCGGCGGACCCCAGATGCCGATCTGCTGTTCCTTCAGTGGCGTCGCGCCGTAGTCGGTCGACGCCTGCCAGCCGCTGCCGGAGATGAACACGACGCCGAGGCCGTTCGGCTTCGCCGGGCGGTGGACGTCGAGCAGCAGCGCGGCGCCGGAGGCCATGCCGTAGATGACGTTCTTCTCGACGGCGGGCGTGGCCGCCGGGGCGGTGGGCTTCGCGGCGACGGCCGGGGTCGCGAAGAACGCGGCGAAGGACGTCGCGGCCAGCGCGACGACGGTTGCGAGCGTCGCCGCGCGCATCAGCGTCGGCCGCCCGAGCCTTCGGCCATCACCACTTCTTCGGGTGCGTTGACGAAGTAACCCTGGATGAACTGCACGCCGAGCTGCCACAACACGGCCATCGTGTTCGCATCCTCGACGCGTTCGGCGATGGTTTCGATCTTGAGCTTCACCGCCTGCTCGACCAGCTTCTTCACGACGCCCTGCGTCTCGAAGTTGCCGGCGAGGTCCTGCACCAGCGCGCCGTCGATCTTCACGAAGTCGAGCGGCACGCCGTTCAGCAGCTTGAACGGATCGCGGCCGGAGCCGAACCGTTCGAGCGCGACGCGGAAGCCGAGCTTCTTGAGCGCGCCGAGCTGGCCGACCGCGGCGTTCATGTACTGCTCGGCGATGCTCTCGGTGATCTGGAAACACAGCCGCGCCGGCACGTGCGAGCCGGTGGCGAGCTGCGTCTTCAGCCAGTCGACGAAGCCGTTGTCGAGCACGCTGTCCTTCGACAGGCGCACGAAGAGACATCCGGGTTTCTTCTGCGCGGCGAACGACAGCGACGCGCCGACCACCCAGCGGTCGATGTTCTTCAGCAGATCGTTGCGCTCGGCGGCCGCCATGAACTCGGCGGGCAGCACTTCCTTGCCCTGGTGGTCGAGCATGCGCACGAGCACGTCGAACATGTTCGGGTCTTCGCCCTGCAGGCTCGCGACCGGCTGCTGCACGAGGCGGAAGCGGTTCTCCATCAGCGCGGACTTGATGTGCTTCACCCAGATCTTGTCGTAGGCCTGCACGCGCGTGTCGGTGTCGGCCTTGTCGAGGTGATAGATCTGGTTGCCGCCCTGGCTGCGGCCGCGGCGCACCGCTTCGACGACGTCGGCGACGATCGCATCGATGCTCGAGCCCGAGACGGGCACGGCGGTGAGGCCGATGGTGCAGCTCGAGTGGACCGTGCGCTGGCCGACGGTCGAGACGTGCTGCGAGAATCGTTCGAGCACCTGTTCGGCCCAGGCTTCGACGTCGTGCGAATTGCCGCGCTCGATCAGCGCGAGCACGGAGACGCCGGCGAAACGCCCGGCGATGTCGTTGGGACCGAGGTGCGATTTCAGCAATGTCGCGTATTCGGCGACCAGCTGCTCGCTGCCGCGCACGCCGACGTCCTTCTCGAGCTCCGCGAACTTGTCGGGCCGTACCAGCGCCATGAAACGCACGCCGCCGGCGGGCGGTGCCGCGATGCGGACGCCGATGGCGTCGAGCGCCGGCCGGCGCAGCAGCAGGCCGGTGGTGGAATCGCGCTTGACCGCGTCGGTCAGCTCGGTAGTTAGCTGGCGGTCGTCGCGCTTCTTCGCCGGCACCATGATGCGCACGCACGGCTCGTTGTCGAACTCGCCGGGCGTCAGCACGAGGTCCATCTGGCATTGCGTGCCGTCGCCGAGCAGGCCGTTGACCTTGAGCGGGTGGTCGCTCCACTTGCCCTGCGCGCAGGCGACCAGCGCGCCCTTCAACGCGGCGTGCGAGCGGTCGTCGAACAGGTCCATCAGCGGCTGGCCGACGACGGCGTTGGAATCCGCGTAGCCGAACAGCTCGAGCCAGGTCTGGTTGGCGTCGACGACGATGCCTTCCTGCACCTGCAGGATGGCGTCGTTCGAACGCTGCAGGACCGACTGGAGCTGGCGGCGGTAGTCGCTCGCGGCCTGCAGCGTGGTGTTCAGTGCGCGCTCCAGCCGGAAAGAGCGCAGCTCGCGCGACAGGACGGCCTGCACGCGCTCGGTGGCGGACAACGAGATGACGTCGCGTGCGCCCAGCTTCATGCCGGCGGCGATGTCGGTTTCGGAGATCTGCGGGCGGATCAACAGCATCGGTACCTGCGGCGCGAGCTGGTCGCGCACGGTGCCGGCCTGGCGCGTGTCCGCCTCGGAGGTGTAGGCGCAGACCAGCAATTCGGGATTCAGCTGCTCGAGGGCTTCACCGAGATCGCGCACGGCAGGGATCCAGGTGCAGTGCACGGGTTCGCCGGCCCGGCGCATCAGGCTGTTGATGAACTCGGAGGGTTCGCGCTGCGGCGAAAAGACGATGAGCGGTACGGCCGAATTGTCGGTCAAGAGTGACTCCCCGGTTCGGCGGCGCCCGGCGGGCGGCGCAAGACAAGCAAGACAAACAAGCGTCGCGAGTGTAACACCCGCCCCCCGGGGCCCCGGCCGAGAGCCGGCTCACATTGTCGATGCGCCGCGCTTCTTATGGCGGGCGCGCGAGTGGGCCGGTATCATGCGCGGTCTTTTTTGCAGGCCCATACGGGAATCCCCCAATGTCCAGTTACACGACCAATGAAATCCGCGGCGGAATGAAACTACTGATCGATGGGGACCCGTATTCCGTCATCGACAACGAGTACGTGAAGCCCGGCAAGGGCCAGGCATTCAACCGCATCCGCGTGCGCAACCTGCGCACCGGTCGCACGGTGGAGAAGAGCTACCGCTCGGGCGAATCGATCGAAGCCGCAGACGTCATGGATACGGAGATGCAGTATCTCTACAAGGACGGCGACTTCTGGACGTTCATGAATCCCGAGAACTACGAGCAGCTGCAGGCGGGCGAGTCGGCCGTCGGCGAAGCGGCGCAGTGGTTGAAGGACGGCACCGTCTGCATCATCACGCTGTGGAACGGCGTGCCGCTGGTGGTGACGCCGCCGCCGCACATCGAGCTCAAGGTCGTCGAGACCGATCCCGGCCTCAAGGGTGACACCGCGACCGGTGGCAGCAAGCCCGCGAAGATGGAAACCGGCGCCGTCGTGCGCGTGCCGCTGTTCATCAACGAAGGCGAAGTGCTGCGCATCGACACGCGCACCGGCGAGTACATCTCGCGCGGCAAGGCGTAGGACTTCTCGGGTGGACGCGCGGTGCGGGGACATTCCTCGTTTCCGCCGTCCGCTACGGACGGCAAATGGGGACAGTCCGTTTCAGGACTGTCCCCATTTGCTAGGAAACGAGGAATGTCCCCATTAGCTACGGAGTACGAGCCTCCTCCTAGCTACCGAGCGACTCCACGAATATCTTCGCCAGCGCCTCGAGCCCCACCTTCTCCGCATTCCCGAACCGCCCCTTCATCGGGCTATCCAGGTCCAGCACCCCGATCAGCTCGTTCCCGCGGATCAACGGCACCACGATCTCCGACTCCGACGCCGAATCACACGCGATGTGCCCCGGGAACGCATGCACATCCTCGACGACCACCGTCTCCCGTCGTGCCGCCGCGGTGCCGCACACTCCCTTGCCGATCGCGATCCGCACGCACGCCGGCTTCCCCTGGAACGGCCCCAGCACCAGCTCCCCACTCTTATATAAGTAGAACCCGGCCCAGTTGAGCCCCGGCAGCGCATCCCGGATCAGCGCCGCCGTATTCGCCGCATTGGCCACGAGGTCGTGCTCGCCGTGCAGCAACGCGGACAGATCCCGCGCGAGTTCCCGCCACGCGGTCTCGCTGTTGCTGAAGTCGTAGGACGAGGCGGCATAGGTGCTCATCAGGCGCGCTCCACGGGAAAGGCGAGGACCTCGTCGATAGTGGCGGCGCCCATCGCGAGCATCAAGACGCGATCGAATCCGAGCGCCACACCGGCGCAGTCCGGCAGCCCCGCGTCGAGCGCGGCCAGCAGCCGCGGGTCGATCGCCGCCGCCGGCAGGCCGCGCGCCGTGCGCTGCCGCAGGTCGGTCGCGAACCGCTCGCGCTGTTCGTCGCCGCTGGTCAGCTCGTGGTAACCGTTCGCCAGCTCGATGCCGCGGTGGTACAGCTCGAAGCGCAGCGCGACGCGCGGATCGGCGGGATCGAGCCGCGCCAGCGCGGCCTGGGAGGCAGGGTAGCGATGCAGGAACGTCAGCGACGTTGCTCCGAGCGCGGGTCCGACCTTCGCGCCGACGACGAGATCGAGCAGTTCGTCGCGGCCCGCGGTATCGGCCAGCTTCGCGTCGAGACCGAGCTCGCGCGCCGCGGCGCGCAGCGCGCCCGCGTCCTCGTGAAAAGGATCGAGACCGGCATGCACGCGCACGGCCTCCTGGTAAGAAACGAACTCCACCGGCAGCGCGGCCCCGGCCGCGCCCAACAACTCGCGCACCAGCGCCGCGACTTCGCCCATCAGCGCCTCGAGCGAGAAGCCGAGCCGGTACCACTCGAGCATCGTGAATTCCGGGTTGTGCTGCCGGCCGCGTTCCGCGCCGCGATACACGCGGCAGAGCTGGTAGATGTCGCCGGAGCCGGCCGCGAGCAGCCGCTTCATCGCGTACTCGGGCGACGTGTGCAGCCACAGCGGCGCGGGATGACCCGGCAGGTCGACACGCACGCTGCCGAGGTTCACGTCGGACACCGGCGCATTCACCAACGCGGGCGTCTCGACCTCGAGCACCTGGCGAACACGGAAGAATTCCCGCGTCGTCGCCAGCGCCGCCGCGCGCCGCCGCAGCGCGGCCGGCGACGCGGAGGGGCGCCAGTCGGCGCCCGTCACGGGCGCCACGCCTGCTGCGTACCGATGCGCTCGCCCGTCTTCACCACCTGGCCGGCGACGAGGTGTTTCGTCCACTCGGCCGCGCCGCGCGGGAACAGCAGGATGATGGTGGAACCCATGTTGAAGCGCGCCATCTCGTCGCCCTTCGCGAGCGACACCGGCGCGAGCACGTCGGTGACCGGCAACGCAGTGACCTCGCGATGCTTGCGCGGCGTGACGTCGCCATGCCACACGGTCGCCATGCTGCCGACGTTCAGCGCACCGACCAGCACGATGCCCCAGGGCATGCCGCCCGAATCGAAGCCGCAGAACACGCGCTCGTTGCGCGAGAACAGTCCGGGCACGAGCTGCGCCGTCGTGCGGTTCACGCTGAACAGCTTCCCGGGCACGTAGAAGCTCTCGCGCAGCTCGCCGGCCAGCGCCATGTGGATGCGGTGATAGTTGTACGGCGCCAGGTAGATAGTCGCGAACGAGCCGCCGGCGAAGCTGCGCTCCCAGTTCGGGTTGCCGGCGAGCAGGGCGCGCAGCGTGTATTCGTGGCCCTTGGCCTGCAGGATGCGATCCTCGGTCAACGGGCCGGCTTCGCTGACCGTGCCGTCGACGGGCGAGACGATGGCGGCCGGATCGGCGTCGACGGGTCGCGTGCCGGCGCGCAGCGCGCGCGTGAAGAATTCGTTGAAGCTCGGGTAGGCGGTCGGCTCGGTCTCGACCGCGTCCGACATGTCCGGGCGGAAGCCGCGCACGAAGAGTCTGATCAGCGCGTTCTTGAAGCCGGGCGAACGCGAGCGCGTCGCCGCGAGCACCAGCCGCGAGATGCCGTGCTGGGGCAGCAGATGCTGGAGCGCGACAAAGGCGCGGCCGCCGGCGCCGGGTGCGTCGCTCATGACCGGCCCCGTGACAGCAGCGGCGCCAGCGTGGCCACGTCGGCCTTCAGCGCGGCGGCGCGGAACGGCGGCGTGAAGATCGCGACGACGCGGCCGGCGGCGTCGACCGCGAAGATCGTCGCGGAGTGGTCCATCGTGTAATTGCCACCGCCGAGATCCACCTTGCTCGAAGCGACGCCGAACGTGCGCGAGACCCGCACAATTTCGGGCGCGGGACCGGTGAGGCCGATAAGATCGCCCCCGAATGATTTCAGGTACGCCTCCATCGCCGCCGGCGTGTCGCGCTCGGGATCCACGCTGATGAGCGCCACTTTCAATCCCGCCAGCCGGTCGTCGACGATCACCTGCTTCTGCACGTCGGCGAGGATCGCGAGCGTGGTGGGGCACACGTCGGGGCAGTGCGTGAAGCCGAAGAACACCAGCGTCGGGTGGCCGCGCAGCGCGTTCAACGACGCCGGCGCGCCGGTCGCATCGACCAGCGCGAAATCCGCGAGCACCTTCGGCGTCGGCAGCGCCGTGCCCGATTGCAGCGCGGGCGCGCTCTCGCGATCCGCGAGACGACCCACGACGACGCCCGCGATCGCCGCCGCGACGGCGACCACGGCCACTACCCACCAGTAACGTTTGGACATGGCGCGATTATTCCACACCGGGCAGCGGCGCCCATCAGCGAAGACCGCGGGCGAGATGATCCTGGCGGTCGAGCGCCGCCTGAAACGCGCGCGCGTGTTCTTCGGCCACGGCACCGACAATGCGCGCGACGAAGCCGCCGCGCTGGTCTTCCACGCGATGGGGCTCGCGCACGACGACCCGCGCGCCCCGGCGAAACGCGCGACGGCCGCGCAGCTGGCGAAGATCGCGGCGCTGGCCGACGCGCGTATCGACACCCGCAAGCCGCTGGCCTATCTCACGCACGAAGCCTGGTTTGCCGGCCTGCCGTTCTACGTCGACGAGCGCGTGCTGATCCCGCGCTCGCCGATCGCGGAGCTGATCGAGCGCCGGTTCGCGCCGTGGATAGACGCGCGTCGCGTGCGCGACATCGTCGACATCGGCACCGGCTCGGGCTGCATCGCGCTGGCCTGCGCGAAGGCGTTTCCGCGCGCGCGCGTCGACGCCGTCGACATCGATCCGGCTGCGCTCGAGGTGGCGGCGATCAACCGGCGGAAGTTGCGCCTGACGCGGCGCGTGCGGCTCGTGGAATCCGACCATTTCGCGGCGCTTTCACGGCGGTCGTACGATATCATCGCGAGCAATCCGCCCTATGTCGGCGCGCGCGAGATGCGCGGACTGCCGCGCGAGTACCGGCACGAGCCGAAACACGCGCTCGAGTCCGGCCGCGATGGACTCGATTCCGTCGCCACCATCCTGCGCGCCGCCGCCCGTCACCTGAAGCCGCTCGGTCTGCTGGTGTGCGAGGTCGGCAACACCGAGCGGTTGCTGGCGCGCGCGTATCCGAAACTGCCGTTCACCTGGCTCGACTTCGAGCGCGGCGGTGGCGGTGTGTTCGTGCTGACGCGCGAACAATTGCTGAAGTCGCAGGTTTGATCCCCACATGTCCGGAAACTCCATCGGCCGCCTGTTCACCGTCACCACCTTCGGCGAGAGCCACGGTCCCGCGCTCGGTTGCATCGTCGACGGTTGCCCGCCGGGACTCGCACTCAGCGAGACCGACCTGCAGGGCGACGTGGATCGCCGCCGCACGGGCACGTCGCAGTTCGTGAGCCAGCGTCGCGAAGGCGACGTCGTGAAGATCCTGTCGGGTGTGTTCGAGGGGAAGACCACCGGCACCGCGATCGGCATCCTCATCGAGAACACCGACGCGCGCTCGCGCGATTACGAGAAGATCAAGGACCGCTTCCGGCCTGGACACGCGGACTACACCTATCAACAGAAATACGGCTTCCGCGACTACCGCGGCGGCGGTCGCTCGTCGGCGCGCGAGACGGTGATGCGCGTCGCGGCCGGCGCGATCGCCCGCAAATATCTAGCCGCGACGTTCGGCGTGCGGATCAGCGGCTATCTCAGCCAGATCGGCGACAAGGTCATCGAGCCGGTGCAGCCGGAGGCGGCTTACGAGAATCCTTTCTTCTGCCCCGATCCGTCGCGCGTGCAGGAGCTCGAGGACCTGATGTGGAAGATCCGCGGCGAGGGCGATTCGCTCGGCGCGAAGGTCACCGTGCTGGCGCACGGCGTGCCGCCGGGCTGGGGTGAGCCCGTGTTCGACCGGCTCGATGCCGATCTCGCGCACGCGATGATGGGCGTGAACGCGGTGAAGGCCGTCGAGATCGGCGCGGGAGTGCGCGCGGCCGCGCAGCGCGGCAGCGAGCATCGCGACGAGCTGACGCCGGCCGGATTCGTCGGCAACAACGCGGGCGGCATCCTCGGCGGCATCTCGACCGGGCAGGACGTGGTCGTGCACGTCACGTTGAAGCCGACGTCGAGCATCCAGGTGCCCGGCAAGACCATCGACGTCGACGGCAAGCCGGTCGACGTCGTGACCACGGGTCGCCACGATCCCTGTGTCGGCCTGCGCGCCACGCCGATCTGCGAGGCGATGCTGGCCATCGTGCTGATGGACCACTGCCTGCGACATCGCGGGCAGAACGCCGACGTGAAATCGACCACCCCGGTGATCCCGGGTGCCGCCCCGAGGTAGTTAGTCATGGAAGACGCGAAGGAGACTGCGCCGGAGGGCTGGCGCGTCTGCGTGCTCGGCGCCACCGGCCTGGTCGGCGAGATGATGATCAAGGTGCTCGAGGAGCGGGATTTCCCGGTCTCCGAGCTGTTGCCGCTGGCCAGCAGCCGCTCCGCCGGGAAGCGCGTCGAGTTCCGCGGCCGCCACATCCCGGTCATCGACGTCGAGAAGTTCGATTTCGCGCGCGCGCAGATCGGCTTGTTCTCGGCGGGCGGCGAGGTCTCGCGGCTGTACGCGCCGAAGGCGGCCGCCGCCGGCTGCATCGTCATCGACAACACGTCCGAGTTCCGTTACGACGACGACATCCCGCTGGTCGTGCCCGAGGTCAACGCGCACGCGATCGCGGACTACAAGAAGCGCCGCATCATCGCGAACCCCAATTGCTCGACCATCCAGATGCTGGTGGCGTTGAAGCCCATCCACGATGCCGTCGGCATCGAACGCATCAACGTGGCGACCTATCAATCCGTCTCGGGCGCGGGCAAGGAAGCCGTCGACGAGCTGGCGGAGCAGACCATCGCGCTGATGAGCGGCACCGACCCGGCCAAGCCGCAGGTGATCGCCAAGCGCATCGCGTTCAACGTCGTGCCGCAGATCGACAAGTTCCAGGACAACGGCTACACCAAGGAAGAGATGAAGATGGTGTGGGAGACCCGGAAGATCCTCGGCGACCCGTCCATTCGCGTGAACGCGACCGCGGTCCGCGTGCCCGTGTTCTTCGGCCACTCGGAAGCAGTTCACATCGAAACCCGGGCGAAGATCAGCGCCGACGCGGCTCGCGCCTTGTTGCGAAAAGCCCCGGGAGTCGAGGTGTTAGACGACCGCAAGCCCGGCGGGTACCCCACGGCAGCCACCGAAGCCGCGAACCAAGACACGGTTTATGTTGGACGCATTAGGGAAGATATAAGTCACGAACGCGGACTTAACTTATGGGTCGTTTCGGACAACATCCGGAAGGGCGCTGCGACGAACAGCGTCCAGATAGCCGAGATTTTGGTGCGAGAGCTTATTTAAGTTATATTGCGGGCGGTTTCATGCCTACGCCGGAAGTTTCGGCGCTAAGCATTTGTTTAGATAACGAAATCTCATAGCCGACGGTGGATGTGGAGACGCGAATGAAGCGTATGGGTCTCGCCCGGGGTTTGCTGGCGCTTTTGCTGTTACCCGGACTCGCCTTTGGCCTGGGTTTGGGTGACGTTCGGCTCAACTCGCCGCTCAATGCGCCCCTCGACGCCGAGATCGAGCTGGTCAACGCCACGCCGGAAGATCTCGCGACCCTCGACGCCAAGCTCGCTTCCAAGGACACCTTCGCGCGTTACGGCCTCGACTGGCCGCCGTTTATGGCCAGCGTGCGCGTCACGCGCGATCGCACGCCGAGTGGTGGATACGTCCTGCGCATCAAGTCGCAGGAGACGGTGACCGAACCTTTCCTGACGCTGCTCATCGAAGCCACGTGGGCGCGCGGTCGACTCGTGCGTGAATACACCGTGCTGCTCGATCCGCCGGTGTTCGCGCCGAACAGTGCCGCCGCGCAGCCGGTCGCGCCGGCCGCCACCGCGCCGTCGCAGAGTGGCGGACAGATCTCCCGCCCCGTCCCGCAGGAACAGCCGGGTGCCATGGCGCCGGCCGCCGGCGGTGGCGACAGCTACGAAGTGCGTAGCGGCGACAGCCTCTCCGCCATCGCGCGCCGCCTGTCGGCGGGCAGCGGTGCCAACACCGAACAACTGATGCTCGGCCTGTACCGCAACAACAGCGGCGCGTTCGAAGGCGACATGAATCGCCTGCGTGCGGGTTCGGTGCTGCGCGTGCCGGCCGGTGGCGAGCTCGCGGCGATCTCGCCGTCCGAAGCGTCCACCGAAGTGCGTCGCCTCGCGGGCTCGTGGGCCGGCGCATCCTCGTCGGGTTCGGGCCGTCTGCGTCTCGTGCCGCCGAGCGACTCCGCGTCGACGCCGGGCACCGGCAACTCCGCCGAAGTCGAAGCGCTGCGCAATCGCGTCAACGATCTCGAAGGCCAGCTGACCGAATCGAAACGCATGCTCGAGCTGCGCAACACCGAGCTCGCCGATCTCCAGGCGAAGCTCGCGGCCTCGCAGCAGGCGCAGCCTGCGCCGCAGCCCGTTCAGCCCGCGCCGGCGCAGACGCCGGCGGTCGAAGCCCCGGCTCCGGCGCAGCCCGAAGCCACTCAGCCCGAAGCGACCGCGCCTGCCCCGGCGCCGGCGCAGGAACCCGCGCCGACCACCGAGCCCGCGCCGACGCCGGCCGAGGCCGCGCCCGCCGAGTCCGGTGAAGAAGGTTCGATCCTCGACACGATCCTGGCGTACTGGTACGTGCCGGTCGCGATCATCGTCCTGCTGCTCGGCGCGCTGGCGCTTAAGGCGCGCGGCAAGAAAAAGGTCGCCGAATTCGACGACAACCTGGGCCGTCTCGCGGAGCAGGGCGACGAAGACCGCCTCGCCTCGCCGCCGTCCATCTCCGACACCGGCCGCATGCAGGCGCCGTCGCTCGGTGGTGGTGACATCCCCGACGACATCCTCGTCGAGGAATCCGGCACGCATCGCGCGTTGCAGGAAACGCAGGACATCCCGCTCACGGCGCCGACGGTCCGCACCGACGAGACCATCAGCAGCGAGACCGCGGTCAACCTCGACCAGGGCGATCCGCTGGCCGAAGCCGATTTCCACATGGCCTATGGTCTCTACGACCAGGCGGCCGATCTCGTGCGCATCGCGATCCAGCGCGAGCCCGATCGTCGCGATCTCAAGCTCAAGCTCCTCGAAGTCTTCTTCGTGTGGGGCAACAAGGAGCAGTTCCTGTCGATGGCGCGCGAGCTGTCGGACACGCGCAGCGGTGCCGAAGCGGGCGAGTGGGAAAAGATCGTCATCATGGGCAAGCAGATTGCCCCCGAAGACCCGATGTTCGCCGACGGCGCGCCCGCGGGCGGCGGCGCGGTGGGCGTCGACCTCAACCTCGATGGCGGCAGCTCCGGCAGCGTCGACTTCGATCCTTTCGACGTCAGCGCCCGCATGGACGTCACCGGCGGCGGCAACCCGGATCCGATCGACCTCGATCTCGGCGCCGGACTGCGCGATCCGGATGCGACCGGTGAAGAGCCCGCGCTGGGCAGCGACAAGAGCGGCGCGACCACGCGCGAGATGACGGTCAAGATGACGCCGGCGGGCTCCGAAGCGCCGACGGTCGAACAGCCGGCCCTGCGCCCGCTGGACGAGCCGACTATCCGCGAGAAGGTCGAAGGCGCGATGCGCCGCAAGCTCTCGTCGGAACAGACCGCCGAGCTCGCGCTCGACGATCTCGGCCTCGAGCTGGGCTCGCTCGAACAGACCGACTCGCAGATCGGGCTCAAGCCGATCGGCGGTCCGCCGCGCGGCGCGGACTCCAATGCCCCGACGATGGTCGCGGGTCTCGACGAGAATTCACAGCGGCTGCTGGCCGCGGCCGCCGCGCGCAGTGGCGCGTCGCCGGACGATTCGCAGCTCACCGAGCACGGCGCGAGCGGCACGTGGTTCCTGACCGAGCGCGAGCTCGGCGGCGACGTCGACCTCACGAAGGGCCGTTCGATCGATCCGAATTCGACCGCGTCGATGTCGAAGTTCGAGTTGCCCGAGGACGGTTACGACATCTCGTCGACGTCGCGCCTCGCGGCGATCGATCGCAACAACCTCGACTTCCCGGTCGAACCGACGCAGCAGCAGCCGGCGATGGGCGGCAAGGTCGATCTCGATCTCGGCGGCGCCAGCGGCAATTACGATCTGCCGGGCAGCGCCACCGAAGAGCTGGCCGTGCCGGATCTCGAGCCGGTGACGCTCTCCGAAGTCGGCACCAAGCTCGACCTGGCCCGCGCCTACGTCGACATGGGCGACCCCGACGGCGCGCGCAACATCCTCAACGAAGTGCTGACGGAAGGTTCCGCCTCGCAGAAGCAGGAAGCGCAGCGCTTGTTAGAGTCGCTGCCCGGCTAGACGAAGCGGCGTCGGTATCAGATGCCCCGTTTCGCGGCCGGCATCGAATACGACGGCCGCGCGTATTCGGGCTGGCAACACCAGCCCGGTCTCCAGACCGTCCAGGGCACCCTGCAGGCCGCGCTGTCGCGCGTGGCCGATTCCCCCGTCGAATGCACCTGCGCCGGCCGCACCGACGCGGGCGTGCACGCTCTCGCGCAGGTCGTGCACTTCGACAGCGACGCGGCGCGCGGCGAACGCGGCTTCCGGCTCGGCGCCAACACCTATCTACCCGGCGACGTCGCCGTGGTCTGGTTGCGCGAGGTGCCCGGGCATTTCCATGCGCGTTACTCCGCGGGCGCACGCAGCTACCGCTACGTCATCCTGAATCGCGATTCGCGGCCCGGTCTCGCGGCCGGTCGCGCCACCTGGGAGCGCCGGCCGCTCGACGCGCAGCGCATGCATGACGCCGCGCGTTGCCTGATCGGCGAGCACGACTTCTCGGCGTTCCGCGCCATCGAGTGCCAGGCGAAGTCGCCGGTGCGACACGTGGAGGCGCTGAGCGTCGAGCGCGCGGAAGAGTGGGTCACGCTGTCGATCACCGCGAACGCCTTCCTCCATCACATGGTCCGCAACATCGCCGGTTTGCTGATATCCGTGGGCGAGGGGACCTCGCCACCCGAGCGCGTGGCGCGGGTGCTCGCCGGCCGGGACCGCAAGCAAAGCGCCGCCACCGCGCCGCCCGACGGCCTGTACCTGGAATCGGTGCGCTACCCGGTTGAGTTCGGGCTGCCATCCCCCACCGTGGGGTCCGGCCTGTCTTCCCCGGGGACGCAATCCGCTATGATCGGCCGCTCGCGAGAATAGGGGTTCCGCCAGCAATGTCCTGGTTCGAAAAAATCATGCCTTCGCGGATCAAGACCGAGCGCCGCACGCGCTCGGTCCCGGAAGGTCTGTGGATCAAGTGCTCGGCCTGCGATGCCGTGCTGTACCGCGCCGAGCTCGAGCGCAATCTCAACGTCTGCCCGAAGTGCAGCCACCACATGCGCATCGGCGGCCGCGAACGGCTCGCGCGTTTCCTCGACGAGTCCAACCAGCAGGAGATCGGCGCGGACATCTCGCCCGAGGATCCGCTGAAGTTCCGCGACAGCAAGCGTTACCGCGATCGCCTCGCCGCCGCACAGAAGGCCACCGGTGAACGCGACGCGCTGATCGCGATCTCCGGCACGCTCGACGGCCTGCCGGTCGTCGCCTGCGCGTTCGAATTCAAGTTCCTCGGCGGCTCGATGGGCTCCGTGGTCGGCGAGCGCTTCAAGCGCGCGGTCGACACGTGCATCGAGAAACGCGCGCCGCTCATCTGCTTCTCGTCGAGCGGTGGCGCGCGCATGCAGGAGGCCCTGTTCTCGCTGTTGCAGATGGCGAAGACCAGCGCCGCGCTGGCGCGGCTCGCGCAGGCGCATCTGCCGTTCATCTCCGTGCTGACCGATCCGACCACCGGCGGCGTGTCCGCCAGCCTCGCGATGCTGGGCGATCTGAACGTCGCCGAGCCGCGCGCGCTGATCGGCTTCGCCGGTCCGCGCGTCATCCAGCAGACCGTGCGGGAGACGTTGCCGGAAGGTTTCCAGCGCAGCGAATTCCTGCTCGACCACGGCGCGCTCGATCTGATCGTCGATCGTCGCGACATGCGCGAGAAACTCGGCGCGCTGCTCCGCCTGCTGCTGCGCGAGCAACCCGTGGCCAGCGCCGCGTCCGCCAACTAGCCGGCCCGCATGCGCACGCTCGCCGACTGGCTCGAGCGGCAGGAACGGACGCACCCCAGTGCCATCGATCTCACGCTCGACCGCGTGCGGGAAGTGGCGCGCCGACTCGACCTGCTGACCCCCGCGCATCGCGTCATCACCGTCGCCGGCACCAATGGCAAGGGCTCGACGGTCGCGTACCTCGACGCGGTGCTGCGTGCCCACGGCTTGCGCACCGGTCGCTTCACCTCGCCGCACCTGGCGCGCTACAACGAACGCATCGTCGTCGACGGCGTCGAAGCGGCGGATGCCGCGTTGATCGAGTCCTTCGAGCGGATCGATGCCGCGCGCGGCGACATCACGCTGACGTTCTTCGAATACAACGCGCTGGCCGCGCTCGACCATTTCCGGCGCGAGCAGGTCGGTGCCGCGGTGCTCGAGGTCGGCCTCGGCGGGCGGCTCGATGCGACCAACATCATCGACGCGGATGTCGGCATCGTGTGCTCCATCGGCCTCGATCACGTCGACTGGCTGGGCAACACGGTCGAGGACATTGGCCGCGAGAAAGCCGGCATCTTCCGCGGCGGCAGACCCGCGGTGCTGGGCAGCGCGAACCTGCCGCGCTCGGTGTTTGAGGTCATCCAGGCGGTCGGTGCGCGACCGGTGATCTTCGGCCGCGATTTCAGCGCGCTCATTTATCCGGATCCGGCGCAGCCACGCTGGAACTTCCGTTGCGGCGACGTGGAATTGCGCGGGCTGCCGTTTCCCGGGCTCTCCGGGTCGCTGCAGATCGTGAATGCCGCCACCGCGCTGGCCGCGCTGGTGGTCGGCGACATCGGCATCACGCTCGAGGCGACGCGGGCCGGTGAGGCGCTCGCGGCCGTGCGCCTGCCGGGCCGATTCCAGGTCGTGCCGGGTGACGTCGAGTGGATCTTCGACGTCGCGCACAACGTGCCGGCCGCGGCAGTGTTGTCGGCCAATCTGAAGAAGCGTCCGCCACGCCGCACGCTCGCCGTCTGCGGGATCCTCGCGGACAAGGACGTCGCCGGCATCGCCGCCACGCTCGCCGCCGATGTCGACACGTGGATACCGGTGACGCTCGCCGGTCCACGCGCGTTGCCGCCCGCCGAGTTCCGGCGCCGGCTGCCGCCGCAGGCGCGCATCGACGGCCATTCGGGCGACGTCGCGAGCGCCTGCCGCCGCGCCCGCGAGCTCGCGAATCCCGGCGACCGCGTGGTCGTGTTCGGTTCGTTCCTCACGGTGGGACCGGCGCTCGAATTCCTTGGGATATAGTCTGCGCATGGATTCGCGAGCCAAGCAACGACTCACCGGCGCCGTCATCCTGGTGGCGTTGTTCGTGCTGCTGGTGCCCGAACTACTGACCGGCCCCCGGAAAGGCGAGGACGCGCCGAGCGAAGACGGCATGCGTCAGTACACGATCGATCTCGATTCGCCGACGAGCAGCGTGCGGCCCGCGCAGGCGCCGGCGCCGGCGGTCGAGTTGCCCGCCGTCGCGCCGGCGCCGGCGAGACCCGATGACTCGCGCGCGGTGCCCGGCGAATCCGCGCAACCGGTCGCCGAGCCTCCGACTCCCGCGCCGAGTGTCGCCGCGCCGGTCGCGGCGCCGACCCCTCGCGCCGAGACGACGACACCGGCGGCACCGAAGCCCGCGCCAGTCGTCACGACCGCGCCAGTGACGCCGATGGCCAGCGCTCCCGCGAGCCCGGCGGCCGGCACGGCCGCGCCCGCGCCGAAACCCGAACCGCCGCGCGCCGAAACGCCGCATGCCGAATCGCCGAAACCGGTGGTCGCGGCTGCGCCGGCCAAACCCGCGGCCGGCAGCTTCGCCGTGCAGCTCGGCAGCTTCGTGAACAAGGAAAATGCCGACGGGCTCGTGAAGGAGATGACCGCCAAGGGCTTCAACGCCTTCGTCGCGCCGCCGATCATGACCGGCGGCCGGGCGTTGTATCGCGTGCGAGTCGGTCCTACGCGGGACCGGGCGTCGGCCGAGGCGCTGGCCACGCAGCTGCGCCGGATCGGGCAGGCCGGGAGCATCGTGCCGATTTCGTGAGCGGCCGCCCAGCTGGCCGATTTGCGGCTTTATCGCCTTGATCCGTCGAGTACAATGCGCCGCCTCCATCGAGGGCGTCGCGGCCGAATCATGATCGCAGTCGACTACATCATCCTCGCCATCATCGTCATTTCCGCCGTCATGGGCCTCGTGCGCGGCCTGCTCCGCGAAGCCGTCGCGGTCATCACCTGGTTCCTCGCCATCGTGCTCGCCTGGAGCTTCGCGACTTCGCTGGAGCCTCTGCTGGGCGGCATCCTGGTCGGGTCGCCGCTGCGCATCTGGGCGGCGCGCACCATCATCTTCGTCGGCGTCCTCCTGCTGGGCGGCGCGGTCGCCGTGATACTTGGACATTACGTTCGCGTCTCCATGTTCGCCGGCATGGATCGGTTCCTCGGCTTCGTCTTCGGCATCCTGCGCGGCATCGTCATCGTCGGTGCGCTCACGATCGCCATCCAGGCGTTGCGCATGGACGAGGATCCCCGCTGGAAACGCTCGCGGCTGTTGCCCTACGCCACCGCGGTCGCGGATGCCCTGCGCGGCGTCGTCGGCGAGAAGCTCGAGCGCATCGAGAAGATCGCCACTCCCACCACCCATACCTGATTCGAGGGCCCTCCACGAATGTGCGGAATCGCCGGAATCGTCGGAACCAGTGGCGTCAATCAACGCATCTATGACGCGCTGACGGTGCTCCAGCATCGCGGCCAGGACGCCGCGGGCATCGCGACCGTGTTCGAGGGCGAGCTGTTCTGGCGCAAGGGCCGCGGCCTGGTGCGCGACGTGTTCGAGCAGCACCACATGCAGGAGCTCAAGGGCAACATCGGCATGGGCCACGTGCGGTACCCGACCGCCGGCTGCGACAGCGCCTCCGAAGCCCAGCCGTTCTACGTGAACGCGCCGTACGGCATCTGCCTCGCGCACAACGGCAACCTCACCAACGCGCGCGAGCTCGCCGAGGTCATCGAGCGCGAGGATCGGCGCCACCTCAACACGTCGTCGGATTCCGAAGTGCTGCTGAACGTGCTCGCCTCGGAGCTGCAGCGCGTCGGCACGCCGCGCGTGACGCCGGCCGACATCTTCGCGGCCGTCAGCGCCGTGTATCGCCGCTGCCGCGGCGGCTATGCCGTCATCGCGATGATCATCGGCCACGGCCTGATGGGCTTCCGCGATCCGAACGGCATCCGCCCGCTGGTGCTCGGCCAGCGCGAGACGCCGAAGGGCGCCGAGTGGATGCTCGCGTCCGAGAGCGTGGCGCTCGACATGCTGGGTTTCAAACTCGTGCGCGACGTCGCGCCGGGCGAGGTCGTGTACATCGACGTGCACGGACGACTGCACTCGCAAGTGTGCTCGGCGACGACCAAGCACGCGCCGTGCATCTTCGAATACGTGTACTTCGCCCGTCCCGACTCGCTGATCGACAACATCTCGGTGCACCGCGCACGCATGCGCATGGGCGACCGCCTCGCGGAGAAGATCCTGCGCGAACGCCCCGAGCACGGCATCGACGTCGTTATCCCGATTCCCGACACCAGCCGCACCAGCGCCATGCAGGTCGCGCAGCACCTCGGCGTGAAATATCGCGAGGGCTTCGTCAAGAACCGCTACGTCGGCCGCACGTTCATCATGCCGGGCCAGGAGCAGCGTTCGAAGTCCGTGCGCTCGAAGCTCAACGCGATCGACCTCGAGTTCCGCAACAAGAACGTGCTGCTGGTCGACGACTCGATCGTGCGCGGCACGACGTCCGCGCAGATCATCGATCTCGCGCGTGAAGCCGGCGCCCGCAAGGTGTACTTCGCGTCGGCCGCGCCGCCGGTGAAGTTCCCGAACGTGTACGGCATCGACATGCCGGCGAAGAGCGAGCTGGTCGCGAGCTCGCGCAGCGAGGCCGACGTCGCCAAGCTGATCGGCGCTGACTGGCTCATCTACCAGGACCTCCAGGACCTGATCGCCGCCTGCGTGCACGATCATTCGAGCATCAAGGAATTCGACACGTCGTGTTTCTCGGGCCAGTACGTCACCGGTGACGTGACGCCCGAGTACCTCGCGCGGCTCGAATCGGAACGCTCGGACTCGGCGAAATCGGAACGTCGCGAAGCGGATCGCTCGGGCCTCAAGGTCGTCAAGGGCTGATCCCCTCCGGGCGCGCGCCCGGACCATGTCTACGCGCCACACCCTGCTCGAATTGCTCGACGCCGCGCTGCGCGCGGTGGACGGACGCACGTGCGTCGCGCGCGCGTTGCGCGACGATGCGGATGCCGCGCCCGTCGCGTTGTTCGCCATCGGCAAGGCGGCGAGCCGCATGGCGCTTGGCGCGTTCGACGCGTTCGGCGGCCGCATCGAATCGGCACTGGTCATCACGAAGGATGGCCACGTCGATCCGGCGCTGGCACGCGATCACTGCTGCACCGTGATAGAGAGCGCGCATCCGTTGCCGGACGAACGCAGCCTCGCCGCGGGGGCGGCCTTGTCGTCGCGACTGGCCGCGCTGGATGCGGGTGTGCGGCCGCTGTTCCTGGTCTCGGGCGGTGCGTCCAGCCTCGTCGAATCACTGCGCGCCGGATCGTCGCTCGAGGATCTGCGGCGGCTGAACCAGCGCGGCCTCGCCGCGGGCTGGGACATCCGCCGGCTCAACGCGGAGCGGTCGCGGCTGTCGACACTGAAGGGTGGCGGCATCGCGCGGTTGCTCGGGACTCGGCGGGCGCTGGCCTTGTTCATCTCCGACGTGCCCGCGGACGACGTCGACGTGATCGGTTCGGGGCTGCTCGGTCGCGATGCGCAGCGCGACGACGCCATCGACCGCCGCGTCGTCGCGAACGCGGAGACGGCGGCACTCGCCGTGCTCGAGGCGGCGAGATCGCGCGGGCTCGAGCTCGAGCAACGCGATTCGCGATTCGATGGCGATGTGCGCCAGGTCGCCGACGACTTCGTCGCCGATCTGCGCGCGACCCCCGCGGATGGACTGGTGTGGGCCGGAGAGTCGACCGTCACGTTGCCGGCGCAGGCAGGACGCGGCGGACGCAACACGCATCTCGCGCTGCTCGCGGCGTCACGGCTGCGCGCCGGCGAGCCGCTGACGATTCTCGCCGCGGGCACCGATGGCACCGACGGCCCCACCGACGATGCCGGCGGCATGATCGATGCCGGCACGATCGAACGCGCCGAGCTCGGCGGCATCGACGTCGACAAGGCGCTGCGCGACTGCGATTCCGGCGCGGCGCTCGAAGCCGCGGGCGATCTCGTGCACACCGGACCGACGGGCACGAACGTCGGGGATGTCCTGATCGGCCTGCGTCGAGGCGCGGTCCCGGGTCGTCGTGACGCTGCGCGCGAGCGCATGCTCTAATTCGCGGCCATGCGTCTCCTGCTCATCGACGACGACCCGCGATACCGCACGCTGCTGCGGCATCACATCGGCTGCGACTGGCCGGACGTCGAGATCGTGAGCCACAACCCGCGCGTGCGCGGGCCGCTGACGCCCGGGTTCCTCGCGCAGGGTTACAGCGCCGTGTTGCTCGACCAGGAGTGGCAGGGCGGCGGCTCCGGTCTCGACTGGCTGAAGGACCTGGCGGCGCGCGACGGCTTCGCGCCCGTCATCTATTTCTCGAAGGAAGACAACTCGCCCGACGCGGAGGCCGCACGGGGTGCGGGCGCGTACGCCGTGATCGGCAAGGCGAAGATCCGGAACACCGTGCTGAACGACGCGATCCGCCGCGCGGCCGACGAGCAGTCGAAGGCGCAGCACCGCTGGCGCCTGTCGCCCGAGGCGAAGCAGGCGCAGGATTTCGCCGGCGCGCGCTTGAAGGCGTACCGCCGAATCGAACACATCGCGAAAGGATCGGTGTCCGACCTGTTCCTCGCGGAGAGCGCGGACGTCGGCGGCGTCGTCGTGCTGAAGGTGACGCCGGCGGTGCGCAAGGACTCCGGCGTCGATCAATCGATGGAGCGCTTCCTGCAGGAGTTCGAGATCCTGCGCGGCATCCAGCATCCGAACATCGTCAAGATCTACGATCTCGGCGTCACCGACGATCACCTGTTCCTGGCGATGGAGCACTTCGCGCGCGGCGATCTGCGCAAGCGCATGTCCGAAGGACTCACGGCGCGACAGTCGCTCGCGTACCTGCGCGACCTGGCGCAGGCGCTCGACGCCATCCACGAGGTCGGCATCTTCCACCGCGATCTCAAGCCCGGCAACGTGATGTTGCGCGACGACGGCAGCATCGCGCTGATCGACTTCGGTCTCGCCAAACACGTCGCGCTGAAGATGGAAGTGACGGACAAGGGCCTGATCTTCGGCACGCCGCACTACATGAGCCCGGAGCAGGGCCACGGCCGGCCGATCGACGGGCGCAGCGACATCTACGCGCTCGGCGTGATGCTGTACGAGATGCTGACCGGCAAGAAGCCGTATGACGCCGACAACCACATGGCGATCCTCGTGCATCACGCCAAAGCGCCGATCCCCAAACTACCCGAACGCATCGCGCACCTGCAGCCGCTGATCGACACGCTGCTGGCGAAGGATGCCGCGGACCGGCCGGCGAACGCCGGCGACGTCGGGCGGCTGATCGAATTCGCGCTTAGCGGCATGGAAACCACCGAGCCCGCGACGTGAGCCAGAAGCGCGATGCGGCGGTCGCGGCGCGGTTCGAACGCGCCACCGGCGCCTCGATCCTGAAGGGTGCCACGCCGCGAACCTGGGTGACCGCGGCGGTCGCCGATCTGCCGACACTGCTCGTCGACCATTCGAACTGCGAGAAGAAGGCGGCCTCGACCGCCATGGCACTGATCTTCGCGTATCCCGAAGATCGCGCGCTGAGCGTCGCGTTGTCGCGGCTCGCGCGCGAGGAGCTCAAGCACTTCGAACAGGTCGAGCGGCTGATGAAGAAGCTCGACGTGCCGCACGTGCGGCTGAAGCCGGGGCGTTACGCGAGCGAGCTGCGCAAGCTCGTGCGCACGCACGAGCCGAAGCGGAAGCTGGACCTCATGATCGTGCACGCGCTGATCGAGGCGCGATCGTGCGAGCGGTTCCGGCTGCTGGCGGCGAAGCTGCCCGACGCGGTGCGCGAGCTGTACGCGCAGCTCGAGCGCTCCGAGGCGCGACATTTCGAGATCTACCTGCAGTTCGCGGAGCGGGAATACGAGGGCGCCGAGATCGCCGAACGGCTGGATCTCATCGCGACGCGCGAGGCCGAGCTCGCGACGTCACCCGATACGGAACTGCGCTTCCACTCCGGACCGCCGGCCTAGCCCGGCGCGGGCTTCGTCCCGGCGTCGCGCACGGCGTAGATCGTCCCGGTGGTTACCGCGGCAGCGGGACCTCGCGCAGTCCCTGCGCATCGACCGACACGCAACTCGCCGCCTCGTACCACGGCGCCAGCACCACGCGCTCCGCGCGTCTGCCATCGAGCGACAGCTCGTGCACGTCGGGCCGATGCGTGTGCCCGTGGATCAGGCGCGTCGTGCCAGTCGCCCGCATCGCGCGAGTCACCGCGTCGGCATTCACGTCCATGATCGTCGGGATCGTCCGCCCGGTGTGCGCCTTGCTGCCGGCGCGCGCCGCGCTCGCGAGCGCGCGGCGTGCCGCGAGCGGCAGCGACAGGAACCGCCGCTGCCAGCCCGGCTTGCGCACGATGCTGCGCAGCTCCTGGTACGAGGTGTCGTCCGTGCAGAACACGTCGCCGTGCGAGAGCAGCGTCGGCGTGCCGTACAGGTCGAGCTTCACGGGGTCGGGTAGTAGTTTGATGCCGGTGCGCTCTTCGAACGGCGCGCCGAGCAGGAAGTCGCGGTTGCCGTGCAACGCGTACACGCGCACGCCGCTCGCGGCGAGCGCGGCGAGACCGTCGCAGGCGCGCGCGTTGTCCGGATTGTCGTCATCGTCGCCGACCCAGACTTCGAACAGGTCGCCGAGCAGGTAGAGCGCTTCGGCGCCGCGCGCCTCGCCGGCCAGGAACTTCAGGAACGCATCGATGGCCCAGGGCGCCTCGCTGTCCAGGTGCAGGTCGGACGCGAACAGCGTGTGGACGGACGCGCTCACTTCGGCGGCGGCGCTCCCGCGGCGGGATCGGCCGGTTTCGCCGCGGCATCCACCGGCGGCGGCGCGCCCGGTGCCGGCACCGGCGCAGCGGTGCCGGACGGTGCCGCGGCCGGCGACTCCACCGGCGCGACGTCCGTCACCGTGACCAGCTCGATCTTCTCGATGATCACCGGCTGCAGCGGCGCATCCGACTTGAACGGGCCACCGGAGCCGGTCGGCGACACGCTGATGCGGTCGACCACTTCCATGCCCTGGATCACCTTGCCGAACACCGCGTAACCCCAGCGCGTCGGCAGCGGATCGAGGTCGCCGTTGTCCGCGACGTTGACGAAGAACTGCGCGTCGCCGCTGTGCGGGCCGGCCGCGCGCGCGAGACCGACGGCGCCGCGCAGGTTCTTGAGGCCGTTGCCGGCTTCGTTCGGGATCGGCTTCAGCGTGGGCTTGGCCTTGTAGTCGGGGCCGACGCCACCGCCCTGGATCAGGAAGTTCGCCACTACGCGATGGAACAGCGTGTTCGTGTAGTGCCCGGCCTTCACGTAGTTGACGAAGTTCTCCACCGTGAGCGGCGCGCGGTCGCGCTGCAGCTCGACGACGAACGAGCCGAGGTTGGTGGTGACGAGCACGCGCTCGGGAGCGGCAGCCTGGGCGGCGACACCGACGAAGAGGGCCGCGAGGCCGATGATCAGGCGGTTTTTGAGCATGGCGGCGATTCTACCGAAGCGGCGACTGAACCAGACATTTCCCGTAAAATCCCGCGGTGTCCCACGGACCCATCACCACCCGCTTCGCGCCCAGCCCGACCGGCGAGCTGCATCTCGGCAACGCCCGGACGGCGCTGTTCAGCTGGTTGTTCGCGCGTCACCACGGCGGCCGCTTCATCCTGCGCATCGAGGACACCGATACCGAGCGCAGCAAGGAGGCGTACACCCAGGCGCTGATGGAAGACCTGCGCTGGATGGGCCTGCAGTGGGATGCCGGTCCTGGCCTCGAAGTTCCCGGCGTCGAGTACCTGCAGTCCCGCCGCGGCGCCATCTACGCGCGGCACTCCGCGGCGCTCGACGCGCGCGGTCTCACGTATCCCTGCTATTGCACGCCGCTCGAGCTGGACCTGTCGCGCAAGGCGCAGCTGGCCGCCGGCCGGCCGCCGCGTTATGCCGGCACCTGCCGCGAGCTGTCGGCCGAGGCACGCGTCCGCAAGAGCGCGCAGGGCATCTCGCCGACCACGCGGTTCCGCGTCCCCACCGGCCAGCGCGTCGAATTCGACGACATGGTGCACGGCTTCCAGAGCTTCGCCACCGACGACATCGGCGACTTCATCCTGCGGCGCGCCGACGGCAGCGCGGCGTTCTTCTTCAGCAATGCCATCGACGATTCGGAGATGGGCATCACGCACGTGCTGCGCGGCGAGGACCACCTGACGAACACGCCGCGCCAGCTGCTGGTGCTCGAGGCGCTCGGGCTGCGCGCGCCGACGTACGGGCACCTGTCGCTGCTGGTCGGTGCCGACGGCTCGCCGCTGTCGAAACGACACGGCGCCACGAGCGTGCGCGAGTTCCGCGAGCGGGGCTATCTACCCGCGGCGCTGGCCAACCACCTGTTCCGGCTCGGCCACTCGAGCCCCGAAAACGGGCTGCTGGATCCGCCGGCGATGGCGCGGCACTTCACCGTCAAGCACCTGGGCCGCGCGCCGGCGCGGTTCGAGGAATCCCAGCTCAACGTCTGGCAGCGCGAGGTCGCGCACCACCTGCCGCTCGAGGAGAGCGAACGCTGGCTGGCGGCGGAGACGCCGGGCGGGCTCACCGAGGAAAGGCGCCGGGCGTTCATCGCCGCGATCCGCCCGAACGTATTGCTGCCGAAGGACGTGGCGCACTGGCGCGAGGTCGTGTTCGGGCCATCACCCGCACTCGATGCGGCCGGCATGCAGCTCGTGTCCAGCGCCGGCGCGCAGTTCTTCCAGGCCGCGGCCACCGCCGCGCTGACCAGCAACGGCAACCTCAGCATCATCGTCGATGCCGTGAAAGGCGCGACCGGCGCCAAGGGCCCGGCGCTGTGGAAACCGCTGCGCCTCGCGCTGACGGGCTCGACCGAAGGTCCCGAGCTCGCGCCGCTGCTCAAGGCGATGCCCGAGACCGCCATCCACGACCGACTCAACCGCTTCGCCGCATGATCCGCATCCACAACTCGCTGACCGGCGAAAAACAGGAACTCGTCCCGCTCGAGCCCGGCCACGTGCGCATGTACAGCTGCGGCGTGACCGTCTACGACTTCTTCCACGTCGGCAACGCGCGCATGCTCGTCGTGTTCGACATGGTCAGCCGCTACCTGCGGCACCGGCGCCTGCGTGTCACGTACGTGCGCAACATCACCGACGTCGACGACAAGATCATCAACCGCGCCCGCGAGGCGGGCGTCGACTGGCGCGAGCACGCGAAGAAGTTCGCGGCCGCGATGCACGAAGACCTCGACAAGCTCGGTTGCCTGCGCCCGGAGAAGGAGCCGAAAGCCTCCGAGTACATCGACGAGATGCTGGCGATGATCGGCCAGCTGATCGAACGCGGCTACGCGTACCAGGCCTCGAACGGCGACGTGATGTACGACGTTCACAAGTTCGATGGCTACGGCCGGTTGTCGGGCAAGAAGCTCGAGGACCTGCGCGCCGGCGCGCGCGTCGAGGTCGACTCGGCGAAACGCGATCCGCTCGATTTCGTGTTGTGGAAGTCGGCGAAACCCGGCGAGCCCGCGTGGCCGTCGCCGTGGGGCGAGGGCCGTCCGGGGTGGCACATCGAGTGCTCGGCGATGTCGGTGAAGGAGCTCGGCGAACACTTCGACATCCACGGCGGCGGGCTCGATCTGAAATTCCCGCACCACGAGAACGAGATCGCGCAGACCTGCGGCGCGACGGGCGCCGCGTTCGCGAACATCTGGATGCACAACGGCTTCCTCAACATCGACAACGAGAAGATGTCGAAGTCGCTGGGGAATTTCTTCACGATGCGCGAGGTGCTGGCGAAGATCAAGCATCCCGAGGTACTGCGCTTCTTCCTGCTCTCGAGCCACTACCGCGGGCCGATGAACTACTCGCCGGACCAGCTGACGCATGCCGAGGCGGGGCTCAACCGCCTGTACACCGCGCTGCGCGACGTGGCGCACGTCGGCGGTCCCGGCAAGTCCGACCAGGTGTATTCGCCCACGCAGGCGACGGTCGATTTCGAAGCGGCGATGGACGACGACTTCAACACGCCCGAGGCCATCGCGGTGTTGCAGGGTCTCGCGCGCGAGCTCAACACCGCGCGCGCCGAGAAGCACGAGCACAAGATGCGGCTGCTGGCCGGCGAGCTGCGCGCACTCGCGGGTGCGCTCGGGTTCCTCACGCTGGATCCCGAGGCCTGGTTCCGCGCCGGCGCCAGCGCGGACGGATTGTCCGATGCGGCCATCGACGCGTTGATCGCCGCGCGGGGCGCCGCCAAGCAGGCGAAGAACTGGCCCGAATCCGACCGGATCCGCAAGGAACTGGCCGAGGCGGGCGTGATCCTCGAGGACAAACCGGGGGGCCTGACCACCTGGCGCCGGGCATAAGGCCGGGCGGACTTCGTTGACCGCGAGCCCCGGCGCTCGGGTATGATTCGCGCCCCCGCTCGGGGTACCCCGAACGGGTTCATCGGCGAACGGGGCATGGCGCAGTCTGGTAGCGCATCTGGTTTGGGACCAGAGGGTCGCAGGTTCGAATCCTGCTGCCCCGACCAACCGATGGTGACCAGGCGTTCTTGAGGTAGTCTTCCGTTCCGGCTGTGCGCCCGTAGCTCAGTTGGATAGAGCACCGGCCTTCTAAGCCGGTGGTCGCAGGTTCGACTCCTGCCGGGCGCGCCAACCGGTCGCAGGTTTTTTTCGGTGGTGGCCGTAGCTCAGCTGGTAGAGCCCCGGGTTGTGATCTCGGCTGTCGTGGGTTCGAGTCCCATCGGCCACCCCATTCTTATCCGCACCCCAGCAGTCCCGTGAAACGGCGCAGCGAGTCCGCGTCGATGTCGCTCACGATCCAGGCGGACTGCCCGGACAAAACGCACGGCGTCAGCGCGTAACCCTGCGACTGCGACGCCGCGGCGTCCGGCGCCTCCGCGCCCGGCGTCATGAACACGTCGATGACGTGTTTGCGATGGCCGTAGACGACGACGGCCGTGCGCTGGTCACCCACGTAGTCGATGCGCCCGCCCAGCAGCGGAAAATCCTCGGCCTTCGGATCGACGACCGGCGGCGATTCGCCGATCCTGCCGGCGAACCACGGCTTCACGGTGTGGCGGTCCTCGGAGACGACGTCGATGGCGCTGTTCGCGGCCAGCGCGCGCAGGTGGCTGGCCAGCAGGTCGCGGGAGCGCATCGCGACCAGCTCGCTCGCGCCGTGGCCGACGCCGCGGCCCGCGCCGAGCGGGCCGACGCTCATCAGGCCGACACCGACGAACACACCTAACAACACCGCCGCCGCCAGCTTCCACCACGTCGCGGCCGGCGCCGCGCGCGCGGCGGACGCCACCGGCAGCTCGCCGTCCGCCGCGAGCCGTGCGCGCAGGTCCGCGGGCGCGCGGTGCCGCGGCAACGCGCGCAGCGCGCCGCGCAACGTTTCGAGCGACGCGAGTTCCGCGCGGCACGTGGCGCAGGTGCCGAGGTGCGCTTCCAGTTCGTCGACCGTCGCGCGGTCGAGCTCGCCATCCAGGTACGCCTCGAGCTGCGGTCGGGCGGCTTCACAGGTCATGTCTCGACTCATGTCTCGACTCCGGGCGGCGCGCTCAGCGCCTTGCGCATCATCTGTCGGGCGCGCGAGAGGCGCGACATCACCGTGCCGATCGGCACGCTCAGGATCTCGCCGATCTCGCGGTACGACGCGTCTTCGATCTCGCGCAGCACCAGCACCTCGCGGAACTCCGGCGGCAATTTCTCGAGATGTTTCATGACCAGCGCGGCCGATTGCGCGAGATGGAGTTTCTCTTCGGGTTCGTCGGGTGCGGTCGCGGCGAGTGCCGCCGCGCTGTCGGACTCCATCGCGTCGAGCGACACGTCGCGCGGCCGGCGTGCGGCCAGCGTCGCCAGGCAACAATTGCGCACGATCGACAGCCACCACGCGCGCGCGTTGCCGCCCGCGTATGTGTGCACGTAGCGGGCTGCACGCAGGAACGCCGTGTGCACGGCATCCGACGCGTCCTGCGGGCTGCCCATCAGCCAGCGCGCGAGGTTGTACGCCGAGTCGAGGTGCGGCAGCGTCAGGTCGCGGACGAGGCCGGCATCGACGGGAGTGGAACCGCGCGGCGACATGGTCAGGCGATCACGCGCGCGGTTTCACGTGGACCATGCCGACCATGTGCGGATGCAGGCCGCAGATGTACGGGAAGTCCCCGGGCACGTCGAACCTGTACGTGTAGTGATCGCCCGTATCGAGGCCGGGCGACGACACCCTGGCCGTCGTCAGGATGATGTTGTGGATGGTCTGATCGTGATTCACCCATTCGACGATCGTACCCGGTTCGACCGTGATTTCCGCCGGGCTGAAAACGAAATGGTCGATCTCGACGGTGACGGGGCCCGCGGCCGCCTGCACCGGCGCGAGCGGGCCGAGCCCGATGGCGAGCAGCGCCGCGAGCGCGAGCGGGGTGGCGAGGCGGTTCACGAATGCACCGCCTGCAGGTCGGCCGCGCCGGCGATGGGTCTATCTACCGTGCCGAGCAGCGACTTGCCGCGCACGACGTGCAACTCGCGCGTGCCGAGGTAGCGGCCGAGCTCGCCGGCCGGCACCGTCAGCGGTCCGGGCGAGTCCGCCGCGCCGGGCGCCGGCTGCGGATAGGCGGTCGACATCGCGGTGTGGAACGCGACGTGACCTTCGACCTTCTGCATGACCTGGTGGATGTGGCCGTTCAGCACGGTCACCGATCCGAAGCGGCGCAAGGCCGCCAGCGCGCGCGGCGAGTCCGCGGTGCCCCAGCCCCATTTCTCGTACACGGTCCACAGCGGGATGTGCGCCAGCACGACGAGGGGCGTGCTCGCGGAGCGGCCGGCCAGATCCCGTTCGAGCCAGGCGAGTTGTTCGTCGCCGAGCGTCGGCATCTTGCCGGCCTCGAAATCCACGACGTTCGACAGGCCGACGAAATGCACGCCGTGGTCGTCGAAGCTGTACCAGGGCTTGCCGTCACCTTGTTTGCCGTGGCGTTGCAGGTAGCCGGTGAGCCCGTTATCGAGCGCGTCGTGTTCGCCGGGCACGTAGTGCATGCGGTCGACCCGGATGTCGCCGAACATCTGTTCGGCGAGGTCGAACTCGGCCGGCTTCGAGAGGTGCGTGATGTCGCCGGTATGCGCGACGAACGCGGGCCTGTGCGGGAGCGCATTGATGTCGGCGATGCAGCGGCGCAGCGTTCCGCCGACATCCGGGTTCGCTTCCTTGTGGAAGCCGAGATGCGTGTCGCTGATCTGCGCGAACGTGAAGCCGGTGACTTTGCCGGCGGCCGGATCGGCGGCTCTTCCGTACGCACGCGGCACGCCGCCGACGACGCTCCACAACACGGCGGCGCCCGACCAGGCACCCAGGCAGCTCAGCGCGCGGCGCCGCGACAGTTTCGTCTCCAACAGGGAATCCATGTTCGTCCTCGTCTGGTTTGCGGATACGGGCCAGATCGGCGGACGCGATCTTTTATTCCCGCGGCGGTACGTTCCCGAGGAAGCGCAGCAGATCGCCGAGCGTCGTGCCGCGGCCGTCGGGAACGGCCTCGAGTCGCTCGGCCGGTGCGTTGGTGCGGTTGTTCCAGAACACCGGGTAACCAAACCACTTCGCCCCCGCCACGTCCCAACCGGCAAACGCGACGAACAGGATTTCCTCTCGGTCCAGTCCGAGCAGTTCCGTGCCGAGTCGATAGGCGTGCGGCGCGGGCTTGAACGTACGCGCGCGATCCGTGCTGATGACGTGGGGGAAGAAGGGCTCGAGGCCGGCGCGCTTCAGGCCGCCCTTCAGGATGTCGTGTGTCGCGTTCGACAGGAACGCGAGTGTCAGCCCGCGATCGCACAGCTCGCGCACTGCCGCGGGTACGTCCGGCCAGACGTCGAGTTGCAGCCAGGCCTGCATCAGTTCGTCGCGCTGCGCGGCGCTCGCGTCGAGCGACAGCGCCTCGCAAGCGGTGTCGAGCGCATCGGCGGTGCAGCGCCAGAAGTCCGCGTAGCGGCCGCCGAGCGCGCGATGCCATTGATAGTCGAACTGGCGCGTGCGCCAGGCACCGATCAACGCCGCGCCCTGACCGGGGAACATTCGCTCGCAGGCCGTGGCGATCGAGCGCGGGTCGAAGATCGGGAACGCATCGAACAGCAGCGCGCGAATCGCCGGGCGATCCGATGCCGCCATGAGCGCCGGCGCGGCCAGGGCCGCGGTGGCGGTGGTCAGAAAGGTCCGTCGATCGAGGTCCATGGAGCCCAGACCGCGCGATGCGCGGGTTTATTGCGCGGAATAAAAGCGGCGCGCGTCCGGTCTCGTCCGTCGCAATCCACTCACGAGGGCGAGAACATGATCGACATCACCCAACGGCTCACCACCGGGTTCATCCTGCTGTGCCTCGGCGCGGGCGCCGCGCTGGCCGGCGATTTCTTCGAAGCGGACGGTTTCGCGCTGCGCGGCTATGATCCGGTCGCGTATTTCGAATCGGCATTGCCGGTGCACGGCGTCGAGACGCAGAGCTTCGAGTACAAGGGCTCGAAGTTCCTGTTTGCATCCGCCGCGAACCGGGCGCGATTCGTCGCCGAGCCGGAGAAATACGCGCCGCAGTACGGCGGGTACTGCGCGATGGGCACCGCGAACGGGTACAAGGTCGCCACGCAGCCCGATGCCTTCCAGGTCGTCGACGGCAAGCTGTACCTGAACTACAACCGACAGGTGCGCGACATCTGGCGCAAGGACGTTCCGGGCAACATCACGCGCGCCGACGCGAACTGGCCCGAGGTCGCGAAGCAACCCATGCAACAGTAGGACTGGCGCGCGACGGGCCGCCCTGATCGAATACGGCGCATGAAAACGCGTGCGTATTGGTGGCTGCCCGTCGTCGTCGTGGTCGCGGGTTGCGCGACGAAGCCGGCGGGCTCGCCGGTGACGAAGCTGTTCGTCGCCGGCGATTCCACGGCGTCGAGGTACGAGCCGAACCCGAAGAACCAGCAGGGCTGGGCCGCTGTGCTGCAACCTTACTTCGATCCGCGGCGGCTCGAGGTCGTCGATCTCGCGCGCGGCGGTCGCAGCAGCCGCACGTTCATCAGCGAAGGGCACTGGGACGGCCTGCTCGCGCAGCTGCGGGCCGGCGACTTCGTCGTCATCCAGTTCGGCCACAACGACGCGGGGGCGATAAACGCGGAGCCGCCGGGGTCGACGCGGCCGCTGCGTGCGCGCGGCACGTTGCCCGGCATCGGCGACGACTCGCAGGAGATCGACAACGTGCTCACCGGCAAACACGAGACGGTGTACTCGTACGGCTGGTACGTGCGCCGCATGATCGCCGACGTCCGCGCGAAGGGCGCGACGCCGATCCTGCTGACGCTGACGCGCACCAACACGTGGGAGCAGGGGCGCATCACGTGCCCGTCGGACACCTATCGGCTGTGGACGCTGCAGACCTCGCGGTCGCAGGACGTCGCGTTCCTCGACCTGTCGCGCATCATCGCCGACCGGTACCAGCGCGAAGGGCCGGAGGCGGTGAAGGCGCAGTTCATCGACGACACCGTGCACACCAACCTGCCGGGCGCCGATGCGAACGCGCGCGACGTCGTGTCCGGGCTGCGGGCGATGCGCGCGTTGCCGCTGCGGAAATACCTGTCCAAGAATGGCCGCAAGGTGCGCGCGGACCGCGGGCCGCGGGCGAACCCGGTCTGCCCGCCGCTGCCGCCTCTCTAGCTACTGGCGCCGGGACCGCCCCCAGAGCTCGTCGTACTTCCAGCCGGTCAGGTCTTCGACGACGGCGCGGCTCTGCGGCGATGGCGCCGTCCCGTCGGGCTTCCTGAACCGCTCGATCTCCGTCATCAGCACCGCGTGCGTGTCGCGGTCGAGACGGAACCGCGTCGACACGACGAAGCCGAACGCGAGGATGCCGAGCGTGCCGCAGCCCATGATCAGCAGCACGGCCGTGACCACGCCCGGCGGCTGCTGCAGCGTGCCCGGTATCAATCCGGCGGCGTCGAGGATCTGCGTGACGATGAAGATGGCGACGGACTGCATCAGTTTGCGCACGAACGTCATCACGCCGGCGAATGCGCCCTCGCGCCGCCGGCCCGTGACGATTTCGTCGACGTCCGGCATGTAGTTGTAAACGCTCCACGGGATGTAGTTGAGCGCGCCGCGGCCGAGGCCGGCGACCACGACCACCGCGAGATACCAGCGGATGTCGGTGACCCCGGCGGCGTACAAGGCGAGCAGTGCCGCGACGCCGCTGCCGAACAGCACCACGGCGAGCCGGTACGCCGGCGCCGGATGGATGCGCAGCACGAGGCCGATCGTGAGGATGACCGAGACGAGCTGCGCGCATGCCATCCAGGTGTTCACGCCCGACATAGTGACGACGGTGCCGGCCAGTGCGAACGCGATGAAGTACGACAGCACCGGGTTGAGCACGTCCTGGCTGATGTAACCGCCGAGGTACATGCCGAGATGCAGGCGGAACGCACGCACGCGCATCGTCGCCGCCAGGTCGTCGAACAGCTGGCCGAGCTTGCGGCCGAGTCCGCCCGGCGGCGGCGGTGTCGCCGCGATCTCGTCGCGCGGCCGCTCCCAGGTGAACAGATAGACGGCCAGCGCCACGAACACGAAGAACACCGAGAAGATGGCGCCGAGCGTCAGGAACGTATCGGCCGAGCCCTTGCCCCCGAGGTACTCGACGATGCGGCCCGGAAGCCACAACGCGGCGATGTTCGCGATCTGCCCGCACAGGATCCGCGCGCCGGCGAACATCGCCTTGGTCCGGTAGTTTGGCGACATCTCCGCGGCCAGCGTCTCGTACGGGATGATCTCCATCGCGTACACGAGCTCGAAGAACACGTAGGTGACGAGGTAGTACCAGAAGCCGTGACCCTCGACCCACATCAGCGCGAACGATGGCAGCAGCGGGATGGCCAGCAGGATGAAGAAGCGGCGGCGGCCGAATTTCCGGCCCAGCCACGTATGGTGGAAATGGTCGGACACGTAGCCGATGACCGGCGAGAAGAACGCGTCGAGCAGCCGCGCCGCGACGAAGATGAGCCCGGCCTCGGCGGCCGTGAGGCCGCAATACGTCGTGTAGAAGAACAGGATCCACGCCGTGATGATGGACATCGCACCGGCGCCGAGAAAATCGTTGCTGCCATACGCGACGAAATGGCCCGGCCGCACGAGTCTCGTGGTCATGGTGTCGCTCAGGTGAAGGCGCGCTTGAATTCGCCGAGGCACAGGATGGCCATGGCCTGTCCGTACGGCATCGAGGTCAGCGGGATCTTGCGATAGCCGTCGAGGTCGTCGAACACCGGTGTGCCGAACGACACCTGTTTCAACTCACCCTGCGCATCGATGTTGGCGAGCACCGCCTTCACGGCGCGCACGCCCATCTCCTCGAACTCCGCGCCGATGTAACCCTTGCGCACGGATTTCAGGATGCCGTAGCCGAAGCCGGCGGTTGCCGACGCTTCGAGGTACGAGCCCGGATCGTCCAGCAGCGTGTGCCAGAGGCCACCCGCGTCCTGCAGGGTTCGCAGGGCGCGGATCTGCTGGAGATGCGTCTCGAGCAGGAACTGGCGCAGTCCGTCGCCGGGCGGAAGGTCGAGCAACTCGATGAACTCCGGGATCGCGATCGTCACCCAGCAGTTGCCGCGCGCCCACAACGCGTTCGCGAAGTGGTGCCGGCCCTTGAACGTCCAGCCGTGGAACCACAGGCCGCTGCGCCGATCGACCAGGTACTTCACGTGCAACAGGAACTGCCGGCGCGCTTCTTCGACGTACTGCGCGCGGCCGAGCAGCCGGCCGATCTTCGCCAGCGGCATCACGCTCATCATCAGCGTGTCGTCCCAGAGCTGCTGCTCGTTCACCGAGTTGAACACGATGTGCTGGAAGCCGTTCTCCTCGGTGCGCGGCAGGCCATCCATCAGCCACTCGGCCCATTCGTCGAGGTAGGGGACCCAGGCCGCGTCCGGCCGTTCCTCGTGCAGATAGGCGAGCGTCAGGAACGGCGCGACGGTGTTGATGTTCTTGGTCGGCGGACCGGCGGCGAGGCGGTCGCGGAACCAGTCGAGCATGATCTGCCGGCTGCGCGCATCGCGCGTCTGTTCGTAGTACTTCCAGATGCCGTACAGGCCGATGCCGTGCGTCCACTCCCAGTCGTTCCAGCCTTTCGTGTCGATCACGCGGCCGTCGTCGAGGCGCAGCAGGAACTCGCCCGAGGTGTCCTTGATCTCGACGAGATTGCGGATCAGCAGCTGGATCTGTCGGTCGATGTCGGCGGATTCGATGCCGTGAACCTGGTTGGGCAAGCGGGACTCTCCGGGTAGTTTGGCGTCAGTCGAGATGGAACAGCGGGACCAGCGGCCATTCGATCGGGCGGCCGTCGGGATGCACGTGCATGAGGTCCCGCATGTGATCCCACCAGCGGCGCATGACGGGATGATCCGGCAGCTCGGCGCGGCGGTTGGGCTCGCGCAGCTTGAGCACGGCGAACAGGTGCAGGGTTTCCTCGTCGAGGAAGATCGAGTAGTCGTGGATGCCGGAATCGCGCAGGAGTTGCGCGAGCTCGGGCCAGATCTCGTCGTGTCGTCTGCGGTACTCGGCCGTGACGCCCGGTTTGAGTTTCATGCGGAAGGCGACGTTCATCTCGGCTCCGGGTGGTCGGGATCGAAGCGGGTCGTGGCGACGAGATGTTTCTCGAGTCCGGCCGTGAGCGCCGGGTCGGCGTCGCGCAGTCCCGTGGCAATGCAACGCGCGAGCAGGTCGGCGCCGAGCTCGTTGAAGTGGGTCCGGTCCTTGCCGCCATCGGCGAAGGCGCGCGGCGCCTCGTCGGGGCCCAGCGCCTCGTATACGCGGCGGCTCATGGCCTCGAGGTCGATCAGTGCGACGCCGTCCTCGCGCGCGACCGCGCGCATTGCCGCGGGGTAGTCACCCAGCGTGGCGACGATGCGTCCCGCCGCATCGAAGTTGCGGCGTTCTGGCGAGGTCACGAACAGCGGCGTGGTACCGCGGCGGCGGATCTCGGCGACATACGTGTGCAGCCAGGCGCGATACGTGGTCGCCGCCTCGACGTAGGTCTGCGGCCACTGGGTCTTCTGATCGTTGTGAGCGAACTGGATCATCACCCAGTCGCCGGCCCGCGCACGCGACAGTAGTTTGTCGAAGCGCTGTTCGGTCACGAAGGACTTCAGCGTTTCGCCGGACTCGGCGTGATTCGCGATCGCGAGGCCATCGTCGAAGAGCGCCGGCAATCGTTGTCCCCAGCTGGCATTCGGCGCCATCGGCTGGTCGGTCACGGTGGAATCGCCGGCCAGGTACAGCGTCGGCAAGTCGACGGGCTCGATGTCGATGCGCGCCGGCAGCGCCGTGGCCGGCTCGAATTCCAGCGTCAGGCGGTCGTCCCAATTCGCGGCGCCGATCTCCCGCGGCTTCAGGCGCACCTGCGTGCCGCCCGGAGCGTTGGCGGGCAGGCCGCCGAGATCCGGGGTGCGCACATTGACGACGAAATGCTGTCGGCCTCGGCCCACGAGCCGGCGTTGCTCCGCGAAGACGCGGGTATCGCCGGTCTCGCCGTGCAACGTGATGCGGTAATTGCCTTCCGGCACACGAACGGAGAAGCGTCCCGGCGCGCCCGGTTCGAATCCGGCGCCGATTGCCGGGTCGTAGCGCGGGAGAGGAGCGACGCCGCTGAAAGACAGGTCGAACGTTTGGGCGCCAGCGACGAGTACCCCCGGTGTCAAAAACAGGGCGACGATGGCCCTCATGCTCGACTTCCCCCTGTCCCCGTCGCTCGATCGAGTTTGATCGCTTTTTATCGTAGTTGATCGATTTGCGCCAGCGCGCCATACATATATATGCGCGCCGCCGGGGCCGAAAGATTTTTGCAACGCGTGGACTTTCGCTTTCCCTCTGGTAGAGTGCGCGCCCCTGCGGATGGGCCGTTAGCTCAGTTGGTAGAGCAGCTGACTCTTAATCAGTAGGTCGTAGGTTCGACCCCTACACGGCCCACCATCCTTCCCCGCTGACCGGTACATTTGCGTCGATGGCAAAGCAACCGTCCCGCGACGATCCCTCGAAGCCGAAATCCCACGGCTACGCCTACAAGAAGCAGTTCTACCAGAGCAGCGAAGTCGCCGCGGACTACGACGAACACCGATTCCGCACGCCGAAACGCATGCGCCGCAACGCGCGCAAGTGGGCCGCGATCGAGAAGGCGCTGGCGCTGGCCGGTGACGTGAAAACCATCGTCGATCTGCCGTGCGGCACCGGCCGGTTCACCGGCCACCTCGCACGCGCGGGGTACACGGTGGTCGGCAGCGACATCTCCGTCGAGATGATGCAGCAGGCGGCGAAACTCGACTCCGTCCGCCACGACAACATCAAGGGATACGTGCGCGCCGACGCGGAAGCGTTGCCCTTCGGCTCGAAGTCGACGGACGCGCTGATGAGCATCCGCTTCCTGTTCCACGTCGATCCCGAGACACGCCGCCGCATGCTGCGCGAGTTCGGCCGCGTGTCGCGCCGCTGGGTCATCGCCGACTATCGCCACAAGTATTCCGTGCGTTACGGCATCTGGAAGATCTCGACGCTGTTGGGCCTGACGAAACGGCCGTTCGAGCGCGTGTCGACGAAGAGCATGACGTCGGAGTTCGAAGACGCCGGGCTGCGAGTCGCGCAGATCATCCACGTGCGGCGCTGGCTCTCGGACAAGTGGGTGGTCCTGGCCGAGACCGGGCATACCGATCCGGAGGGTCTGAAGATCAAGCTCGCGGACACGCCGTATTCGGATCTCGAGATCACCGAGAAGCTCGGCGAAGGCAAGCGTTCGATCGTGTACCGCGCCCGCTGGCGCGGCCGCGACGTCGGCGTGAAGGTCTACAAGCCCGCGGCGATCGCGCGGCACGCGCGCAAGCACAAGCTCCCGCTCGCCGAGTTCGAGCATCGCCGCAATAAGGCGTTCTTCGACGCACGGGGCATGTCGAAGTACGTCGCGGAACCGCTGGGCTTCATCGTCGAGCCCGGATTCCAGATGTCGCTGCAGGAGTGCCTGGACGGGGAGGTCTACTACTTCGCGCAGCGCGAACACGCGGACTTCATCTCGCCACGGTTCATGGAAGACCTGGCGGAGGTCGTTTCGCTGAGCCACGCCGCCGAGCTGTACGACATCGATCTGCACGCCATGAACGTGATGGTCGACCGGCGCGCCGGCACGCCCAAGCTGTTCGACTTCAATCAGATCCCGTTCACCGAGCGGCCGCAGAACCCGTTCATCGGGTTCGCGCTGAAACTGGGATTGTTAGGCAAGGGCTCGCGCGACCTGCGCAAGCTGGCGCGCTTCCGTAACTTCGACCGCGTCGAGCGCAAGTTGCTCAAGTTCTACGAGGAAGAATCGACCTCGCAGGCCTGACCTCAGGCCGGCCGCGACAGCAGCGGATCGTCGTCGGCGAGCTTGATCGCGTCTTCGGGCAGCATCGCCGGGATGCCGTCCTTCACCGGATAGGCCAGCTTGCTGGTCGGGCAGACGATGAGCTGCCGGGTTTCGGCGAAATAGACCGGGGCCTTCGACACCGGGCAAGCAAGCATTTCGATGAGTCGCGAATCCATGGGTTTCCTGTGAAGTTCGGGCCTGGGGACCCTCAGGCCGCGGCGGCCCGGGTCGTGGAAATGAGCCAGCCGAGCGCCACCGCGACGGCGACGCCGACGACCTGTTGCGTGCGGGTCCATTGCAGCAGGGTCCCGTCCATCGCGGCGATGCCCACCGCGGTGACCACGAACCAGATGCCGCTTTGCAGCGCCACACCATGCAGGCCGGCGCTCTGCATGAACTTGACGGCGAGGATGTAGGCGGTCAGCCCACCCCCGAAGGACAGCAGGGAGATGATCCCCATTTTCGGATCGAGCTGGCCGCCGGGCCAGGATTTGCCGGCATACACGAAGCCGCGAGCGTCCAGCAGCCCGGAGGCTATCGTCAGGAGTCCGACCACGAGCAGGTTGCCGATCTGGCCCATCTTATGTCCCTCAACCGTCAGCGCCGGGGAGCATAGCCGGGCGCGTAGGTACGACGGAAGTTTCGCTATAATCCGCGCCCCCTCGCGCGTGGCCCATTCGCTTGGGCAACAAACACCGCGAAAGTGGCGGAACTGGTAGACGCGCTGGATTTAGGTTCCAGTGGGGAAACCCGTGAGAGTTCGAGTCTCTCCTTTCGCACCATTGGATTGAAGGAACAGATATGCAGGTTTCATTGACCGCCACGGGCGGATTGGAACGTCGACTGGAAGTGGCGATCCCCGCCGCGCAGGTCGACGGCGAGGTCGCGCAGCGGCTGAACAGGATTTCGCGGACCGCGCGCCTCAAGGGCTTTCGCCCGGGCAAGGCGCCGTTGGCGGTGATACGCCAGCAGTACGGCGACCAGGTGCACGGCGAGGTCATCAGCGACCTGATGCGCCAGTCGTTCTCGGAAGCGGTGCAGCGCGAGAAGCTGAACCCGGCTGGCGGTCCGCGCATCGAGCCCATCGCGATCAACCCCGGCGCGGACCTCAAGTACGCCGCCGTGTTCGAAGTGCTGCCCGAGGTGAAACTCGCGCCGTTCTCGGGCCTGTCCGTCGAGAAGCCGGTCGCCGCCGTCGCGGACGCCGATCTCGATGCGATGCTGCTGACGCTGCGCAAGCAGCGGCCGTCGTTCAACGAAGTCGCGCGCGCGGCTGCCAGCAACGATCGCGTGACCGTCTCTTTCGTCGGCCGCATCGATGGCGCGGAGTTCGAAGGCGGCAGCGGCGAGGCCGTGCCGATCGTCCTGGGCGCGAACCAGGTCATGAAGGAATTCGAGGATGCGCTGGTCGGCGCGAGCGCCGGCGAATCCCGCGAGTTCAACGCGACGTTCGGCGCCGAGCACACGAACAAGAAGCTCGCCGGCAAGACGGCGACGTTCAGCGTGCAGATCCTGAAGGTCGAAGAGCAGAAACCGGCGGATCTCGACGAGGAGTTCGCCAAGAGCTTCGGCATCGCCGACGGCAACCTCGACAACCTGCGCACCGAGGTGAAAGCCAACATGGAGCGCGAGCTCGGTGAGGCCGTCCGCCAGAAGATGCGCGGCCAGGTACTCGAGGGTCTGTACAACAACAACCCGCTCGAACTGCCGCGGCAGCTCGTCGACGAGCAGATCCAGGAGTTGCAGGTGGAGATGCTGCGTCGCGCCGGCGTGCGCGATGCGAAGCAACTGCCGCCGCGCGAGCCGTTCGAACAGCCGGCGAAGCGTCGCGTCGCACTCAGCCTGCTCATGAGCGAGCTGGTGCGCGCCGCCAACCTGAAGGTCAGTCGCGAATCCGTGCAGGAAAAGCTGAACGAGCTCGCAGCTTCGTACTCCAACCCGGAGGAAGTGCGTCGGGCCTACTTGCAAAACGCGGAGATGATGCGACAAATAGAAGCGCAGGTTCTCGAACAGCAGGCGATCGACTGGGTGTTGGGCCAGGCGAACGTCACCGAGAAACCGGCGAGCTTCTCGGAGCTGACGCAGTTCGGAGCGAATCAAGGAGACTGACGATGAACGAGCGCGCATTGAACCTGGTTCCGATCGTCGTCGAGCAGACGGCGCGCGGCGAGCGGTCGTACGACATCTACTCGCGCCTGCTGAAGGAGCGGGTGGTGTTCGTGGTCGGTCCCGTCGAGGACTACATGGCGAACGTCATCGTCGCGCAGCTGTTGTTTCTCGAGTCCGAGAACCCGGACAAGGACATCGCGCTGTACATCAATTCGCCGGGCGGCTCGGTGAGCGCGGGCCTCGCGATCTACGACACCATGCAGTTCATCAAGTCGGACGTGAGCACGATCTGCGTCGGCATGGCCGCGTCGATGGGTGCCGTGCTGCTGGCCGGTGGTGCGAAGGGCAAGCGCTTCATGCTGCCGAATTCGCGCGCGATGATTCACCAGCCGTCGGGCGGCTTCTCCGGGCAGGCGAGCGACATCCACATCCAGGCCCAGGAAATCCTCAAGATCCGCGGCCGGCTCAACGAGATCCTCGCGAAACATACGGGCCAGACCGTGGACAAGATCGCGGTCGACTCGGAACGTGACAATTTCATGAGCCCGACTGAGGCAGTCGCCTACGGGCTTGTAGACAAGCTGCTCGACAAGCGCGTCGCGCCTCCGACCGGCGCGCCGGCCGCTTAGTTCCTGCGTCGCGGCATCAGGCCGCATGGCAGTGCGAAGCGACTCGCAGTTCTCGACAAATCCCGTGGAAACAACGGCTTCCGCCGTGTCGGCCCTTGGGTTTGATGACAACGGCGTGATATATAGAAACCACAGGCAGGTGGGCGAAGGGCTCGCACTGCGCCAAGCGGAGCAACGATGACCGAGGACACTCGCGGACGGCACGACGACGGCAAGTTGTTGTACTGCTCCTTCTGCGGCAAGAGTCAGCACGAAGTTCGCAAGCTGATCGCCGGTCCTTCGGTTTTTGTCTGCGACGAATGCGTCGAGCTCTGCAACGACATCATTCGCGAGGAGCTCGAGGACCGCGCCGAGCGTGCGCGTGACAAGCTCCCCAAGCCGTCCGAGATCAAGAAGGTCCTGGACGAATATGTCATCGGCCAGGAGCGTGCGAAGAAGACGCTCTCCGTCGCCGTCTACAACCACTACAAGCGCCTGCAGACTCGCGGTGCCTCGGGTGGCCGCGGCAAGGATGACGTCGAGATCTCCAAGAGCAACATCCTGCTGATCGGCCCGACCGGCTGCGGCAAGACGCTGCTCGCCGAAACGCTGGCCCGACTCCTGAACGTGCCGTTCACGATCGCCGATGCCACGACGCTCACCGAAGCCGGCTACGTCGGCGAGGACGTCGAGAACATCATCCAGAAGCTGCTCCAGAAGTGCGACTACGACGTCGAAAAGGCGCAGACCGGCATCGTGTACATCGACGAGATCGACAAGATCTCGCGCAAGTCCGACAACCCGTCGATCACGCGCGACGTCTCCGGTGAAGGCGTGCAGCAGGCGCTGCTCAAGCTCATCGAAGGCACCATCGCGTCCGTGCCGCCGCAGGGTGGCCGCAAGCACCCGCAGCAGGAATTCCTGCAGGTCGACACGTCGAACATCCTCTTCATCTGCGGTGGCGCCTTCGCCGGTCTCGAAAAGATCGTGCTGAATCGCACGCAGAAGGGCGGCATCGGCTTCACGTCCGAAGTTCGCGACGTGAACACGCGCCCGCACGGCACCGACATCTTCAAGGAAGTCGAGCCGGAAGATCTCATCAAGTACGGTTTGATCCCCGAGTTCGTCGGTCGTCTGCCCGTCGTGGCGACGCTCGAGGAGCTCGACGAGAAGGCGCTGATCAGCATCCTCACGGAGCCGAAGAACGCGCTGACCAAGCAGTACCGCCGCCTGTTCGACATGGAAGGCGCCGAGCTCGAATTCCGCGACGAGGCTTTGTCCGCCGTCGCGCAGAAGGCGATGCAGCGCAAGACCGGCGCGCGCGGCCTGCGCACGATCCTCGAGAACGTGCTGCTCGACACCATGTACGAGCTGCCGTCGATGAAGAACGTCTCGAAGGTTGTCATCGACGACACGGTGATCGAGGGACACCAGCAGCCCTACGTCGTCTACAAGTCCGACACGCCCGCCACCGAAGACGCTTCGGCGCCGCGGCGCGTCTCGGGTTCGGGGCTGAGCTGATCGCTTTCTCGCCGCGACGCGTTCCGGCGTTGCGGAGAATGCTTACCCGTCTGACAGAGAACTGTGACGCGGCGATTGATTCGCCGCTGTTCAGCCCCATTTCCCGCGCTACACTTTGACTAAATCCAGCCACGGTGCTGCATTTCGCGGCAACGCGGCCTGGTGAGGGCCTGCGCCGTGTCTGAATCTCCCGCCTCGAGCTCCAAGTCCACGCCCATCCAGGGACTGCCGGTGCTGCCACTTCGTGATGTCGTGGTGTATCCGCACATGGTCATCCCGCTGTTCGTGGGCCGAGAGAAATCGATCCACGCGCTCGATGTCGCCATGAAGGCCGACAAGCGCATCATGCTCATCGCGCAGAAGCAGCCGGACGTCGACGATCCGAAGGGCGACGACCTGTATCGCATCGGCACCGTCGCCTCGATCCTGCAGCTGCTCAAACTACCGGACGGCACCGTGAAGGTGCTGGTCGAAGGTGTCGACCGCGCGCGCATCGACGCCATGCACACCGGCGAGCACTACACCGCCGACGTCACCACCGAGCCCGACGCCGACACGTACGACGAGAAGGAGCTCGACGTCCTCGCGCGCTCCGTGATCTCGCAGTTCGAGCAGTACGTGAAGCTCAACAAGAAGGTGCCGCCCGAGGTGCTGACCGCGCTCGCCGGCATCGAACAGCCGGGCCGCCTCGCCGACACCGTCGCCGCGCACATGGCGCTCAAACTACCCGAGAAGCAGAAGGTCCTCGAGATCCTCGACGTGCGCAAGCGCCTCGAGCACGTGCTGGTCGCCATCGAAGGCGAGATGGACGTGCTGCAGATCGAGAAGCGCATCCGCGGCCGCGTGAAGGCGCAGATGGAGAAGAGCCAGCGCGAGTACTACCTGAACGAGCAGATGAAGGCCATTCAGAAGGAACTCGGCGAGATGGAGGAGGGCGGCAACGAACTCTCCGATCTCGAGAACCGCATCAAGAAAGCGGGCATGCCGAAAGAGGCGCTCGAAAAGGCCAACACCGAGCTCAACAAGCTCAAGATGATGTCGCCGATGTCGGCCGAAGCCACCGTCGTGCGCAACTACATCGACTGGCTGGTGAAGGTGCCGTGGAAGAAACGCACCAAGATCCTCAAGGACATCGCGCGCGCGGAAGCCGTGCTGAACGAAGACCACTTCGGCCTCGACAAGGTCAAGGAACGCATCGTCGAGTACCTGGCCGTGCAGCAGCGCGTCGACAAGATCAAGGGCCCGATCCTGTGCCTCGTCGGTCCGCCGGGCGTGGGCAAGACCTCTCTGGGTCAGTCCATCGCGCGCGCGACGAACCGCAAGTTCGTGCGCATGTCGCTGGGTGGCGTGCGTGACGAAGCCGAGATCCGCGGCCACCGGCGCACGTACATCGGCTCCATGCCGGGCAAGATCGTGCAGAACATGGCGAAGACCGCCGTGCACAATCCGCTGTTCCTGCTCGACGAGATCGACAAGATGTCGATGGACTTCCGCGGCGACCCGTCATCGGCGCTGCTCGAAGTGCTCGACCCCGAGCAGAACGCCACCTTCAACGACCACTATCTCGAGGTCGATCTCGATCTCTCGCAGGTGATGTTCGTCTGCACGGCGAACTCGCTGAACATTCCCGCGCCGTTGCTCGATCGCATGGAAGTCATCCGTCTGCCCGGTTACACGGAAGACGAGAAGCTGAACATCGCGAAGAAATACCTGCTGCCGAAGCAGGTGAAACAAAACGGGCTCAAGCCGGAAGAGATCAAGGTCAGCGACGACGTCATCCTCGACATCATCCGCTACTACACGCGCGAAGCCGGCGTGCGCAATCTCGAACGCGAGATGGCGCGAATCTGCCGCAAGGCGGTGAAGCAGCTGCTGCTCGGTGCGAAGAAGGCCGAGAAGGGCCAGGAAGAAGGCAAGAAGGCGGAGAAGGCCGAGAAGGGCTCGGACAAGGCGGTCAGCGTCACGACGAAGAATCTCGAGAAGTTCCTCGGCGTGCGCCGCTTCCGCTACGGCAAGGCGGAGGAAGAGAACCGCGTCGGCCACGTCACCGGTCTCGCCTGGACCGAGGTCGGCGGCGAGTTGCTGACGATCGAAGCGGCGGTGGTGCCCGGCAAGGGCAAGCTGCAGCACACGGGCCAGCTGGGCGAAGTCATGCAGGAGTCGATCCAGGCCGCGATGACGGTGGTGCGTTCGCGCGCCAACGTGCTCGGCATCGACCCGGACTTCTACCAGAAGCACGACGTGCATCTGCACATGCCCGAAGGTGCGACGCCGAAGGACGGTCCGTCCGCCGGCATCGGCATGTGCACTGCGCTGGTCTCGGCATTGACGAAGATCCCGGTGCGCTCGGATGTCGCGATGACGGGCGAGATCACGTTGCGTGGCGAAGTGCTGCCCATCGGTGGTCTCAAGGAGAAACTGCTCGCGGCGCATCGTGGCGGCATCACCACCGTGATGATCCCGGTCGACAACGAGAAGGACCTCACCGAGATCCCGGACAACATCAAGGGCAAACTCGACATCCGGCCGGTCAAATGGATCGATGAAGTGTTCGAGGTCGCGCTCGCGAGCCGGCCGACGCCGCGTCTCGCGACGCCGCCGGCCGCCGGGGAGAAGCGCGCCCGTCGGTCGGGGCGCCGGTCGTCCAAGCAGGTCCAGGCGCATTAAGCAAAGCCCTTCGAGGGCGTGAAACCCGGGCTCCGCGGCGAAGGTCGCGGGGCCCTTTTTCTTTCTCTTCCGTCTCCTCAGACGATCCGCTAGACTGCGCGGCCTTTCGCGGGCGGCCATGTTCGGGTGCTTAGCTCAGCGGTAGAGCATCGCCCTTACAAGGCGAGGGTCGGGGGTTCGAAACCCTCAGCACCCACCAGAAAATTGGAGCGGTAGTTCAGTTGGTTAGAATACCGGCCTGTCACGCCGGGGGTCGCGGGTTCGAGTCCCGTCCGCTCCGCCAATTCTTTCGGGCCCCGATCAGTCAGGAATAGGGATGCTGCAGCGTATTCGCGATGGCCTTCAGGGCCAGAAATGGCTCGCGTGGGTCGTCCTCGGCGCCATCGGCGCCACGTTCGTCTTCTGGGGCGGCACCAACTCCCTCGACTTCAATGGCACGTCGAAGAACGACGCCGCCAAGGTCGACGGTGACGAGATCCCCGCCGAGCAGGCCCGCCAGGAATGGGGCCGCGTGCAGTCGCAGTGGGCGCAGCAGGTGGGCTCCGACATCCCCGCCGAGCAGGCGAAGAAGATGCAGGACAACATCCTCGACCAGCTCATCCTGCAGAAGCTGATCAAGAGCCGCCTGCACGATCAGAACTACCGCGTCTCGAATTCGAAAGTGCTGGCCGAGGTGCAGAGCATCGGCGCGTTCAAGGGCGCAGACGGCAAGTTCGACGCCAACCAGGCGCGTGCCGTGCTCCGCCAGTACAACAAGACCGAAGAGCAGTTCTTCGAAGAGACGCGCACGCAGCTCGTCGTGAACCAGCTGCAGCAGGGCATCGGCGGATCGTTCTTCCTCACGCCGGCCGAGTCGCGCCGCCTCTACAACCTCGAGAACGAAGAGCGCGAGGTCCAGTACGTGGAATTGCCGGCGGAGAAGTTCGCGGGCAGCGCGCCGATCGATGACGCGGCCGTCAAGACGTACTACGACAAGAACGGCGATCGCTTCATGACCGCCGAATACGTTTCGCTCGACTACGCCGAGCTGCGGCTCGAGCAGCTGGCGACCCAGGTCGTGCCGACGGAAGACGATCTCAAGAAGCTGTACGAAGAGAACCGCGCGAACTACGTGCTCGACGAACAACGTCGCACGCGGCACATCGTGATTCCCGTCCAGGGTGACGATGACGCCGGCGCGAAGAAACAGGCCGAGGCCGTGCTCGCCGAGGCGCGCAGCGGCAAGGACTTCGCCGAGCTCGCGAAGAAATATTCGAAGGACCCGTCGGCGGCGGATGGCGGCGAGCTCGGCTTCGTCGGCCGCAAGGATTTCGCCGGCCCGATCGGCGACACGTTGTTCGGCATGAAGGTCGGCGACGTCGCCGGCCCCGTGAAGTCGCAGTTCGGCTACCACATCCTCAAGCTCGAAGAGATCCACGCCGCGGAAGTGAAGCCTTTCGAAGCCGTGCGCGCCGAGCTCGATTCGCAGTACCGCACCGATCGCGCGGCGCAGCTGTTCAGCGAACGCCAGGACGCGATCACGGAAGCGCTCGACAAGGGCGACGACCTCGACAAGCTCGCCCAGCAGCTCGGTCTCACGCACGGCTCCGTGGCCGAGTTCCGCCGCGGCGGCGGCGCCGAGCCGCTCGGCTCGGGCGCGGATCTGCAGGCTGCGGTGTTCAGCGATGCCACGCTCAACCAGGGCAAGATCGGCGGACCCGTCGCGCTCGGTGAAGACCGCCTGGTTCTCGTGAAGGTCACGTCGCACCACAAGGCCGAAGTGAAGCCGCTTTCCGTCGTGCACGACGAGATCGTCGCGCTGCTGCGCCACGATCGCGGCGTCGCCGCCGCGAAGGCCGCGGCCGATGGCGCGGTCGGCAAGATCACCGGCGGCGAGAAGCTCGAGAACCTGGCGAAGGAATGGTCGGTGACGGCCGATCCCGCGAAGTTCGTCAGCCGCGGCGATCCGTCGATCCCGGCGGCGCTGCGGTCGGCGGTGTTCGATGCCGCGCGCCCGGCGGAGAAGGCGGTCGTGAAGTCCGCCACGCTCGACGACGGCGCCGCCGTCGTGTTCGTCGTGTCGCGCACGCGCGTGGCCGACAGCTCCAACCCGCAGATGTTGCAGCAGGCGAACGCGTCGCTGCTGCAGCGGTCGGCGGGCGGTGACATCGTCTCGTACGTCAACGAAGCCAAGCGCAAAGCCAAGATCGTCAAGAACCCGGCGGTCTTCGAGTAACGCGCATGGGAGCGGCCGGCACGGAAGCGAAGTCGACGCCCGTCCTGCCCATCCTGCTCGCCATGGTCGCCGGCGGCATCGTCGGCGCCCTGTGCAGTCCCGATACCGCCATCGGCTCGATCAAGGTCGTGCCGATCCTCGACCTCGTCGGGTCGATGTTCATCAATCTGCTGAAGATGATCATCGTGCCGCTGATCCTGGCCTCGGTGATCACCGGCGTCGCAGGTCTCGGCAGCGGTCCCGATCTCGGCAAACTCGGCGTGAAGACGCTGATCTTCTATCTGATCACGACGCTGCTGGCAGTGCTGATCGCCTTGGCACTGGTGAACCTGATCGAGCCCGGCGTGCGCAACGGCCAGCCGGTGAAGGACCTCCTGGCGCTGACCAGCGACGCGAAGGAAGTCACCGCCGGTGTCATGCATCGCGCCGAGACCGGCGTGCTCGATTCCATCCGCGGCATCATCCCCGCGAACATCGTCGACGCCGCCGTGAACACGAAGATGCTGGGCCTCGTGTTGTTCTCGGTGCTGTTCGGGTTCTATCTCGCGCGCATCCCGCAACCGCAGCAGGGCACGTTGCTCGGGATGTGGCAGGGCATCTTCATGGTGATGATGCGCATCACCGGCTTCGTGATGATGGTCGCGCCGGTCGGTGTCTTCGCACTGATCGCCAAGGTGGTCGCCACGGCGGGTTTCGCCGGCGTCGGACCGCTGTTGTTGTTCGGCGCCTGCGTGGTCGCGGGGCTCGCGGTGTACGGCTTCGTCGCGCTGCCCGTGCTGCTCGCGCTGGTCGCGCGCGTGAATCCGTGGCGGTTGTATCCGGCGATGGCGCCGGCACTGCTCACGGCATTCTCCACCGCGTCGTCGTCGGCGACGTTGCCGCTGTCACTGGAATGCCTGGAGCGTCGCGCACGAGTGTCGGAGCGGGTCGCCGGCTTCGTGATGCCGCTGGGCGCGTCGATGAATCATGCGGGCAGCGCGCTGTACGAGTGCGCCGCGGCGATGTTCATCGCCCAGGCGTACGGGCTGCATCTCTCCTTCGCCACGCAGTTCACGGTGGTGATCCTGGCGCTGGTGACGTCGATGGGCATGGCCGGCATCCCGGCGGCATCGCTGGTCGGCATCACGATCATCCTGGCTGCGGTCGGATTGCCGCCCGAGGCGATCGGCGTGCTGCTGATCCTCGACCGCCTCCTCGACATGGCGCGCACCGCGATCAACGTACTGGCCGATGCGGCCTGCGCGGTGATCGTCGCGCGCCTCGAAGGCGAGACCGCGGTTCTCGCCGATTCTCCGGCCGTTTCTCCGGCCGATCCGCCGGCCGCCGCCTAACCTTCGCCGGCTTCCGTCGGGAAGCTCATGCCGACGGTGCTGAACCCGCCGTCGACGTACAGGATCTCGCCGGTGATGCCGTTCGCCAGGTCCGAGCAGAGGAACGCCGCGGCATTGCCCACGTCTTCCAGCGTCACGTTGCGCTTCAGCGGCGCCACGTCGGCGACGCGACCCAGCATCTTGCGGAAGCCGGCGATGCCCGCGGCCGCCAGCGTCTTGATCGGGCCCGCGGAGATGCCGTTCACGCGGATGTTGTGCGGACCTAAGTCGGCCGCGAGGAATCGCACGTTCGCCTCGAGGCTCGCCTTCGCGAGGCCCATGACGTTGTAGCTCGGGATCGATTTCACCGCGCCGAGATACGACAGCGTGACGATGGAGCCCGCCCGACCGGCCATCAGCGGCTGCGCGGCACGCGCCAGGGCGGTCAGGCTGTAGCTCGACACGTCGTGCGCGATCCGGAACGACTCGCGCGAGGTGCTCTCGGTGAAACCACCGGCCAGCGCCTCGCGCGGCGCGTACGCCACGGCGTGCACCAACACGTCGAGCGAACCCCAGGTGCTCTTCAGCGAGTCGAATGCGGTCGCGATCTCGGCGTCGTTGGTGACGTCCATCGGCAGGTTGATCTTCGAGCCGACCGACTCGGCCAACGGGCCGACGCGGTCCTTGAACTTCTCGTTCACGTGGGTGAACGCGAGCTCGGCCCCTTCGCGATGCATCGCCTGCGCGATGCCCCAGGCGATGGAGCGATCCGACGCAACGCCGACGATCAGCGCGCGCTTGCCCGTCATGAAACCCATGTGTAACTCCTGCGGAAGATTGGCCCGATGGCCGACGAGTGAGGCCGGCATTCTGCCAGCCTCGTTCGGCCACGGGAAATCGGCGGGAGTGGGTGAGGTACTGCGGCTCAGCGGCCGCGGACGTTGACGGTCAGCTTCTGGCCGGGGCGCAGCGTCGCGTGACTGCTGATGCCGTTCCAGTTCACAAGGTCCGACACCGAGACGCCGAACACCTGGGCGATGCGCGACAGCGTGTCGCCGCTGCGGACCTTGTAGCTGACCTGCCGCGAGCTGCCGCTGCCGGTCGCGACCGACTTCGATGCGCGCGCCGACCGCGACGAGCCGCTGGCGGTGGTGGTGCCGCCACGGGAATTCAGCACGAGCTTCTGGCCGGCCCGCAGCGTGTCGCCGGGACCCATCCCGTTGAGGCGCGCCAGCGTCGCGACGTTCATGCGATGCCGCTTCGCGATCGCCCACAACGAATCACCGCTGCGCACGACGTGGATGCCGGGACGACGGCCCGAGCGGTTGCCGCCGTCGACGCGCGCCGCGGCCAGCATCACCTTCGGCGGCAGGTTCACGACCGCCGACGGCACGCGCAGCTCGCTGCCGATGACCAGCGGAGCCGCGTTGTCGAGATTGTTCATGTCGCGGACGACGGTTGTCTGCGTCTTGTACTTCTTCGCGATCGACGCGACGGTCTCGCCGGCCTTGATCTTGTGCATCGACACGCGCACGCGCTGATCCGGGCTCAGCTGCTCGAGATTGCGCTGAAAGGCTTCGGCGGTATCGCGCGGCAGCAGCAGGAAATGCGGGCCGGCCGGATCCGTTGCCCAGCGATGGAAGCCGGGATTCAGTTCGTAGACTTCATCGAGCGTGATGCCGGCGAGCTCGGCCGCGAGCGTGAGATCGAGCTGGCCGCCCGTGTCCACCTTCACGAAGTAGGGCTCGTTCGGGATCGGGCTGAACGCGATGCCGTAGTCCTCGGGATTCAGCACGAGGCGGCGCATCGCCAGCAGTTTCGGCACGTACGCACGCGTCTCGGCCGGCAGGCTCAGGCTGAAGAAATCGACCGGCTTGCCGAGCGCGCGGTTCTTGTTCACTTCGCGCTGCACGCGGAACTCGCCGCAGTTGTACGCGGCGATGGCGAGCAGCCAGTCGTCGAAGAACTCGTCGTGCATGTACTGCAGGTAATCGAGCGCGGCGCGCGTCGAGGCGATGACGTCGCGGCGGCCGTCGTACCACCAGTCCTGCTTGAGGCCGAAGCGCTCGCCGGTGCCGGGCATGAACTGCCAGAGGCCGTTGGCGCGTACCCAGGACTGCGCGTACGGCTCGAACGCGCTCTCGACCACCGGCAGCAGCGCGAGCTCGAGCGGCATGCCGCGCGCCTCGATCTCCTTGACGATGTGGTGCAGGTACGGCACCGCGCGGCCGAACGTGCGCTCGAGGTATTCGGGGTTGTTCGCGTACCAGTTGATCTGCACGTCGATCTGGCGCGACTCGATGTCCTCGAGCTTGAAGCCCGCCCGGATGCGGTCGAAGACGTCGGGATATTGTTCCGGCGTGAGGCCGGCCAGCGTGTGGGCGGATTCCGCGGCGACGCCCTCGCTGGCGTCCGCGACCAGGCCGTCCTGGACACCGCTCAGCGCGTCGATGGCCGCGGCGGCCGGGGAAGGGTCGGTCGGAGTGGCGGCGACCGCCGGGACCGGTGTGCTCGCGGCCACCGGGGCGGCCTTGTGACGGGTCCGGGCCGGCTTCGGCGGCGAGGGCGACTGCGCGTCCAGCACCTCCGAGGGCTGCGCCAGGATGTCCGCGGACACGGGCGTCACCGGCGGCGTGGTGCCTTCGATCGGCGTGGAGGCGCAACCCGCCAGGGCGGCGGCGACAATAATGGCCAGCGGCGCGAGGACGCGCCTTCCCGTGAATCCGACAGTCAATTCACACCCCCGAGGGTGGCAGCAGTGGGTACCGTTCCGACAGATGACGGTACTTTGTCGTGGGGCGGTATTTAAGCCGTAAGTTCACAGGTTTGCTACCTTTTTTGTGATCTAATTCACGCCGTTTGTGACGCACGCCACCGCCTCCGCTGCCATCGAATCCTGGCTCTCTTCCGGCCTCGGGAAGGCCGTGGTACAGGCCGAATCCGAGCTCATGTCAGAGGCCTTGGACGATGTTTTCGGCTGGGAGTTGCTTCAGGTCGGCACCTGGGGCCCGCCGGAACAAATTCTCGCCGGTTGTCGTACACGGCGTCACGCCGTCGTCGGCCACCGACGCTCGGCGCCCGAAGGCGGTCGCACCCAGGCCGACATCGCCGCGCGGCTCTCGCAGCTGCCCATCGCCAACGCCTCGATCGATGCCGTCGTCCTGCCGCACACGCTCGAGTTCGAAACCGATCCGTATGCCGTCGTGCGCGAGGTCGATCGCGTGCTCGCCGGCGAGGGGCAGCTGATCGTGCTCGGCTTCCGGCCGTTCAGCCTGTGGGGTTTCCGCAGCCGCGCGATCAGTCGCGGCTATCCGCCGGGTCTCAAGCGCATGCTCGGCGCGCGCCGCATCGCCGACTGGCTCGAGCTGCTCGGCTACGACGTCTCGCTGACCCGCAACTATCTCTTCACACCGCCCTGGGGTAGTTCGGAACCGCAGCCGGGCCAGCCGTCGGCGCTGCTGCGCCGGGGATTCCTCAAGCCCTGGCCCGCGGGCGCGTATCTCATCAAGGCACGCAAGCGCGTCTACACGCTGACGCCGATCCGCCCGAAGGTGCGCGAACGCGTGCAGCCCATCGGCGGACTGGTGAAGCCGACCACGCCGCGCCAGAGCAATTAGAAGATGCCGGTCGAGATCTACACCGACGGCGCGTGCCGCGGGAATCCGGGTCCCGGCGGCTGGGGCGCGCTGCTGCTGCTCGGCGAACACGAGCGCGAGCTGTACGGTGCCGAGCCCGCGACGACTAACAACCGCATGGAGCTCACCGCGGTGATCCGCGCGCTCGAGGCGTTGAAGCGCCCGGTCGCGGCGAAGATCTACACGGATTCGCAGTACGTGATGAAGGGCGTGCAGGAGTGGATGCCCAACTGGAAGTCGCGTGGCTGGAAGACCGCGGACAAGAAGCCCGTGAAGAACCAGGATCTGTGGATGGAGCTCGACGCGCTCGTCGCCAAGCACGAACTCTCCTGGAGCTGGGTGAAGGGCCACTCGGGCAATCCCGGCAACGAACGCGTCGACGCCCTGGCGAACCGCGCCATCGATGCGATGAACGGGAATTAATCCCGTACACTCGCGCGCCATGCGCCAGATCGTTTTCGACACCGAGACCACGGGTCTCGAACACGCCGCCGGCCATCGCATCATCGAGGTCGGCTGCGTCGAGATCGTGAATCGCCGGCTCACCGGCCGGAAGTTCCACCGCTACGTGAACCCCGAGCGCGACATCGATGCGGGCGCGCTGGCCGTGCATGGCATCGGCCCCGCGCAGCTCAAGGATGCGCCGAAGTTCGCGGAGATCGCCGAGGAGCTGATCGCCTTCGTCTCGGGCGCGGAGCTCATCATCCACAACGCACCGTTCGACGTCGGCTTCGTCGACGCCGAGCTCGCGCGACTGCCGGGCACACCGCGCACGCTCGCGAGCCTGTGCCGCGTGCTCGACACGCTGGCGCTGGCGCGCGCGCTGCACCCCGGTCAGCGCAACAGCCTCGATGCGCTGTGCAAGCGTTACAGCGTCGACAACTCCAAGCGCGACCTGCACGGCGCGTTGCTCGACGCCGGGATCCTCGTCGACGTCTATCTCGCGATGACGGGCGGACAGAGCGCGCTGGCGCTCGATGCCGGCGCGGCGCGTGCTTCCGCCGAGTCCTCGACGGATGACACCACCGTGCGCGCGCCGGGCATAACGCTGGCCGTGCCGACCGCCGACGCCGACGAATTGCGCCAGCACGAGGCGATGCTCGATCTGATCCAGAAGTCGAGCGGCGGCAAGACCGTGTGGCGGGCGTTGCCGGATGGCGATCTCGCCGCCAGATAGCGACCGAACGCACAGAAATCACCGCTCCGGGTGCCCCGGGGCTCGCTTTCGAACCCGCGGGGCCGGCAAGATCGCGCGCTGCCAATCGGCGCTAAGGTCCTAAACGAGAACGGAAAATCATGGAATTGAGCTTGAGAGGTTGTCGCATCGGCGTGGTAGGTCTCGGCTATGTCGGACTGCCGCTGGCCGTCGAGTTCGGCAAGCACTTCGACACCGTCGGCTTCGACATCAAGGCACCGCGCATCGCCGAGCTGAAGAAGGGCCGCGATTCCACGCTCGAATGCAGCACCGCCGAGCTGCGCGCCGCGCGCAAGCTGACGTACTCGACCAGCCTCAAGGATCTCGGCAAGTGCCGCGTCTTCATCGTGACCGTGCCGACGCCGATCGATCGCTACAACCGTCCCGACCTGACGCCGCTCGAACGCTCGAGCGAAACCGTCGGCAAGGTGCTCAAGAAGGGTGACGTGGTGGTGTACGAATCCACCGTGTACCCGGGCTGCACCGAAGAGGTCTGCATCCCGATCCTCGAGCGCGAGTCCGGCCTCAAGTTCAACGTCGACTTCTTCGCCGGCTACAGTCCCGAGCGCATCAACCCGGGCGACAAGGAACATCGCCTGCCGACCATCAAGAAGGTGACGTCGGGCTCGACGCCCGAGGTCGCGGAGTTCGTCGACAGCCTGTACCGCTCCGTGGTGCGCGCCGGCACGCACAAGGCGTCCAGCATCCGCGTCGCCGAGGCCGCCAAGGTCATCGAGAACACTCAGCGCGACGTCAACATCGCGCTGATCAACGAGCTCGCGCTGCTGTTCAACCGCCTCGGCATCGACACCGAAGAAGTGTTGCTGGCCGCGGGCAGCAAGTGGAACTTCCTGCCGTTCCGCCCGGGTCTCGTCGGCGGCCACTGCATCGGCGTCGATCCTTACTACCTGACGCACAAGGCGCAGGAGATCGGCTTCCATCCCGAGATGATCCTCGCCGGCCGCCGCCTCAACGACAGCATGGCCAACTACGTCGCCGGCCAGGTCGTGAAGCTCATGGCCGGCAAGAAGATCCTCGCCAAGGGTTCGCGCGTGCTGGTGCTGGGCCTCACCTTCAAGGAGAACTGCCCCGACCTGCGCAACTCGAAGGTCGCGGACGTGGTGCGCGAGCTCAAGCACTACGGCGCGAAGGTCGACGTGTACGACCCGTGGATCGACCACGACGAGGCGGAGCACGAATACGGCATCCGCCCGATCCGCAAGCCGCGCGACAACACCTACGACGCGATCGTCATGGCCGTGGCGCACAAGGAATTCCGCGATCAGGGTCTGCCGAGCCTGCGCAAGGCCGCCAAGAAGAACCACGTCGTGTACGACATCAAGTACGTGTTCCCCTCCAACCAGGTGGATGGACGACTGTGAAGATCCTGCTCACCGGCGCCGCCGGCTTCATCGGGTTCCATACCGCGAAAAAGCTGCTGGCGCGCGGTGACGAGGTGGTCGGTCTCGACAACCTCAACGACTACTACGACCCCAACCTGAAGCGCGCGCGCCTCGCCATCCTCGAGCGCGAGCCGAAGTTCCGCTTCGTGAAGATGGATCTCGCCGACAAGGGCGGCATGAAATCGCTGTTCGCGCGCGAGAAGTTCCCGCGCGTGATCCACCTGGCCGCCCAGGCCGGCGTGCGGTACTCGCTCGAGAACCCGCAGGCGTACGTCGACAGCAACGTGACCGGCACGCTGAACGTCCTCGAAGGCTGCCGGCACAACGGCGCCGAGCATCTCGTGTTCGCGTCGACGAGCTCGGTGTACGGCCTCAACACGAACATGCCGTTCTCGCCGCACCGCGGCGTCGATCATCCGCTGTCGCTGTACGCATCGACGAAACGCGCCAACGAGCTGATGGCGCACAACTACGCGGCGCTGTTCAAACTACCCGTGACCGGCCTGCGGTTCTTCACCGTGTACGGCCCGTGGGGCCGCCCGGACATGGCGCTGTTCCTGTTCACGAAGAACATCATCGAGGGCAAGCCCATCGACGTGTTCAACAACGGCAACCACAAGCGCGACTTCACGTTCGTCGAGGACATCGCCGAGGGCGTCGTCCGCAGCTGCGACCGCGTCGCCGCCCCGAACCCGCAGTGGTCGGGCGACAACCCGGACCCGGCCACGTCGAGCGCGCCGTTCCGCCTCTACAACATCGGCAACAACGCACCGGTCGATCTCATCAAGTACATCGAAGTGCTCGAGGATTGCCTCGGCAAGAAGGCGATCAAGAACCTGCTGCCGCTGCAGGCCGGCGACGTGCCGGACACGTTCGCCGACGTCGAGGACCTGGTGCGCGACGCGGGCTACAAGCCGGCGACACCGGTCGAGGTCGGGATCCGCCGGTTCGTCGACTGGTACCTCGAGTACTACAAGCAGACGCCGGGTAAGACCGCCGGCTGATGGGCGCCTTTTCCTCCGGCGCGGCTGTTGCCGCGACGGCGCGCGGAGTACCCTTCGCGCGCATGAAAGTCCCGCTCCTCGATCTCAAGCCGCAGTACCGCGCCCTCAAGCCCGAGCTCGACGCCGCGATCCTGCGCGTCAGCGAGTCGCAGCATTTCATCCTCGGTCCCGAGGTGAAGAAGCTGGAAGCCGACACCGCGAAGTATTCCGGCTGCGCCTTCGGCATCGGGCTCTCGTCCGGCACCGACGCGCTGCTGATCGCGCTGATGGCGCTCGACATCGGCGCGGGTGACGAGGTCATCACCAGTCCCTACACGTTCTTCGCCACGGCCGGCACGATCGCGCGCGTCGGCGCGCGCCCGGTGTTCGTCGACATCGATCCGCTCACCTTCAACATCTCGCCGCGCGCGATCGCCGACTTCATCGCGCAACGCTGCGAGACGAAGAACGGCGCGCTGCTGAATCGCGCCACCAGCGGGCGCATCCGCGCGCTGATGCCGGTGCATCTCTACGGTCAGGTCGCCGACCTGGACCCGATCATGGCGCTGGCGAACCAGCACGGGCTCGCCGTCATCGAAGACGCGGCGCAGGCCATCGGCGCCGAGGATGCGAAGCGGCGCCGCGCCTGTTCCGTCGGCCACATCGGTTGCCTGTCGTTCTTCCCGACGAAGAATCTCGGTGCGTTCGGCGACGCCGGCGCCTGCGTGACGAACGACGCCGCGCTCGCGGCGAAGATGATGAAGCTGCGCGTGCACGGCATGGAGCCGAAGTATTTCCACGAGCTGATCGGCGGCAATTTCCGGCTCGACGAGATCCAGGCCGCGGTGCTCAACGTGAAGCTGCCGCATCTCGATTCCTGGAGCGCCGGCCGGCAACGCAACGCCGCGTTCTACGACGCCGCGTTCGCGCGGGCGGGCCTCGGTGCGAACGTCACCACGCCGCCGCCGGCCGCGGCCGGCGCGCGCCACATCTACAACCAGTACTGCATCCGCGCGCGGCGCCGCGACGAGCTGCGCAAGCATCTCGGCGAGCAGGGCATCGGCGCCGAGATCTACTACCCGCTGCCGCTGCACATGCAGCAGTGCTTCGCCTATCTCGGCCACGCGCCCGGCGACTTTCCGGAGAGCCTGCGCGCCTCGCAGGAGACGCTCGCGCTGCCCATCTATCCGGAGCTGGAGCAGTCGCAACTTCAGTACGTTGTGGATACCATCGCCGCCTTCTACCGCTAGCGACCGCCCGCGATGGCCCACGACAACCTGACCTCCGCCTGGCGCTCGCTGCAGTCGCGCGCCGACGAAATCCGCTCCGTTCCGCTGCGCGCACTGCGCGATGCCGATCCGAATCGCGCAGTGCGGTTCTCGCGCGAAGCCTGCGGTCTCTATCTCGACTTCTCGCGCCAGCGCGCCGACGACGACACCGTCCACCTGCTCGCGAGTCTCGCCGACGCCGCGAACCTGCGCGGCCGCATCGAAGCGATGTGGCGCGGCGACGCGATCAACACCACCGAGAACCGCGCCGTGCTGCACACGGCGCTGCGCGTGCCGCCGGGTGCCGCGGACGGTCCCGGCGGTCCGGCGATCGCGCGCGAGGTGCTCGACGAACGCGAACGCATGCTGACGTTCGCCGACGACGTGCGCCGCGGCGCCATCAAGGGCTCGGCCGGCACGCCGTTCCGCACCGTCGTCAACATCGGCATCGGCGGCTCGGACCTGGGTCCGGCGATGGCTGTGGAGGCGCTGCATCCGCTCGCTGCCGGCGCGCCGCGCGTGCGGTTCGTGTCGAACGTCGACGGCACCGATCTCGCGAACGTGCTCGAGGACGCGGACGCCGCGACCACGCTGTTCATCGTCGCGTCGAAGACCTTCACCACGCAGGAGACGCTGGCGAACGCCCGCTCGGCGCGCGCCTGGCTCGCCGGCAAGCTCGGCGAGGCCGCCGTGCCCGCGCACTTCGCGGCCGTGTCCACCAATGCGAAGGCGATGGATGCGTTCGGCGTGAATCCGAACTACCGCTTCGTGATGTGGGACTGGGTCGGCGGCCGCTACTCGATGTGGTCGTCGATCGGCGTGTCGCTGGCGATCTCCATCGGCCGCACGGGCTTCCTCGACTTCCTGGCCGGCGGCCACGAGATGGACGAGCACTTCCGCAGCGCGCCCTGGGAGCAGAACCTGCCGGCGCTGATGGGCCTGCTCGGCGTGTGGAACATCAACTGCCTCGAGCTGCCGACGCTCGCGGTGTTGCCGTACGACGGGCGGCTGCGCCGTTTCTCCGCGTACCTGCAGCAGCTCGACATGGAGAGCAACGGCAAGTCCGTGCAGTTCTCCGGCGAACCCGCGAAGCACTCGACCGCGCCGGTGATCTGGGGCGAGCCGGGCAACAACGCGCAGCACTCCTTCTTCCAGATGCTGCACCAGGGCACACAACGCGCGGCGCTGGATCTGCTGGTGCCCGCGCGCTCCTCGTGCGGCAACCAGCCGCAGGCGGAGCTCGCGATCGGCAACTGCCTCGCGCAGGCCGAGGCGTTCGCGTTCGGTTATTCGCTGGAGCAGGCGAAGACCGAGCTCGCGGCGCGCAAGACGCCGCCCGAGCGGCTCGAGCTGCTGGCGAAACACAAGGTCCATGCCGGCAACCGGCCGGTCAGCGTCATCGCCTTCGAACGGCTCGACGCGCGCACGCTCGGCAAGCTGGTGGCGATGTACGAACACAAGGTGTTCACGCAGAGCGTGGTCTGGGGCATCAACGCCTTCGACCAGTGGGGCGTGGAGCTCGGTAAGAAGATGTGTGAAGAGGTGTTGCCGCTGGTGCGCGATCCGCAGTCCGCCGGCGATCGCCCCATGCTGAAGCCGCTGCTCGCCAGGCTCGCTGCGTGGCGCCGGTGACGAACGCGCGCGCGCGATCCGCGCGCCGGTTCGCGGTCCTGCTGCTGGCGCTCGCGCCGCTTCGCGTGATCGCGGCCGACGCCGGCTGGTTCGAAGCGGGCGACTCCCTGCTGCGGCTCGACCTGCAACTCCTCAACGATGCCGGCGTCGTGCGCGTGCCCATCCAGCAGTGGCCGATTCCGCGCGCCGCCGTCGCCTACGCGCTGAGCCACGCGAAAGAACAGTCCGCCGGCAACGTCGCGGTCGCCGCGGCGCTCGCGCGGGTGCGCGCGCGTCTCGAGTCGCGGCCACGCCTCGGCTTCGCGGCGACGGCGAGTGCCGGCGAGGCGGGTCGCGTGCGCGACTTCGATACGCTGGCGCGCGAGGACGCCGAGCTCGGCGGACGCGTGGACTACGCCCAGGGCCGGTTCGCGGCGGGCCTCTCCGTCACCGGCGCGCTCGATCCCGATGACGGCCAGGAGCTGCGCGCCGACGGCTCGCACCTGACCGCGCAGCTCGGCAACTGGTTGATCAGCGCGAACACGCTCGATCGCTGGTGGGGCCCGGGCCACCAGGGTAGTTTGATCCTGTCGAACAACGCGCGGCCGATGCCCACGTTCACCATCGAACGCGCGGAGGCGCGCGCCTTCGAGATGCCGCTGCTGAGCTGGCTCGGGCCGTGGCGCTTCAACTTCGCCATCAGCCAGATGGAAGACCACCGCGCGGACGTCGATTCGCCGCTGTTCATGGCCTGGCGCGTCACGGTCATGCCGTTCCACGACATCGAGCTCGGCTTCTCGCGGACCGCGCAGTTCTGCGGCGAGGGGCTCGAGTGCAACCTCGACGTCTTCGGCAACCTGCTCGCGGGCAACGACAACGTCGGCATCGACGCCACCGAGGGCAACGAACCCGGCAACCAGATGGCCGGGTTCGACCTGCGCTGGAATTCGCCGATCGGCACGCTGCCATATGCCATCTACTCGCAGTACATCGGCGAGGACGAATCGTCGTACCTGCCGGCGAAGTACCTGTCGCAATTCGGACTCGAGGTGTGGAAGCCGCTGGGCGACGGCGGCATCGTGCAGGCGTACGTCGAATATTCGAACACCACCTGCTCGGCGCACACCAGCCGCGGGCCTTACTACCAGTGCGCATACATCCAGGGCCGCTTCGACGAGGACGGCTACCGCTATCGCGGCCGGGTGATCGGCCATTCCATCGAGGCCGACGGCGACACGTACGCGCTGGGCGTCAGCTACACCACGCCGCGCGGCGACCTGTGGACCGCGACCGCACGCACGGCCGAGATCAACGTCGCGAACGATTCGCGCAACCGCCTGTCTCCCGTGCCCGCCGACTACGACGCGCTCGAGTTCGGCTGGCGCGGCACCTGGTCCGGTGAATCGCTGGCCGTCGAGCTGGGCGTCGAATCGTTCGAGCCCGTCGGCGTGGACCGCGACGTGTCCGCGTTCGGCTTCGTACGCTGGAACCACTCGTTCACGCCATGAGCTCGCGCGCCGCGTGGACGCTGGCGCTGCTCGCCGTGACGGCGGCGGTGCGGGCCGATCCCTGGCTGGCGCCGGGTGACGAGGGGTTGCGCGCCGACATCTCGCGACTCGCCGATGCCGGCATCCTGCACGGCCCCGTGACCACGTGGCCGCTGTCCTGGCCCGACATCGCGCGCGATGCGCTCGCCGCGCCGCTCGATTCGCTCGACACGGCGACGCTCGACGCGCTGCTGCGCGTGCAGCGACTCGCGCGCGCGGCCTCGAACAGCGGCTTCTCCGGCATCGGCGCGCGCGTGCGCGGTGCCTACGAACCGACGACGCTGCGGCAGTTCGCGGACACGCCGCGCGAGGAGGGCGAGGTGTCGGCGCGTGCCAGCGTTCTGACCAGTCATTTCGCCGTCAATCTGCAGGGCACCTACGCGGCCGATCCCGACGACGGGCAGAGCTTCCGACCCGATGGCTCGTATCTCGGTCTCAACGTCGGCAACTTCATGGTGTCCGCCGGTTACCTCGAGCGCTGGTGGGGTCCCGGGTGGGATGGCAGCCTGATCCTCTCGACGAATGCGCGGCCGATGCCGACCGTCACGCTGGAACGCAACTACACGGATCCGTTCGAGACGAAGCTGCTGTCGTGGATCGGGCCGTGGCGCGCCAGCATCGCGGTCGGCGAAGGAGAGAGCGACGGCCTCGCGGTCGGCAAGGTGCGCTTTCTCGCCGCGCGCGTGAATTTCCGGCCGCGGCCCTGGCTCGAGCTGGGGCTCACGCGCACGGCGCAGTGGTGCGGCGGCGACCGGCCCTGCGACTTCGGCACCTTCAAGGACATGCTGCTCGGCCAGGACAACCAGGACGATGCGAACGGGCAGCCGTCGGCTGAGCAGCCGGGCAACCAGATGGCGGGCTACGACCTGCGCCTGCGTTCGCCATGGCGCAAGCTGCGGCTGGTCGCGTACACGCAGTGGATCGGCGAAGACGAGGCGGGCGGACTGCCGAGCAAGTTCCTGGGCCAGTACGGGCTCGAGACCTGGGGTTCCGCGTCGTTCGGCGGCTGGCGCCTGTACGTCGAATACGCCGGTACCGCCTGCAATTTCTCGCGTCAGGAGCCCGTCTACGGCTGCGCCTACCGCAATTCGATCTATCCACAGGGCTATACGTACCGGGGTCGCATCATCGGCCACGCGATGGACAACGACAGCGAGATGACCTCGGCCGGCGTCGTGCTGTCGTTGTCGAATGGCGACGTCGCCGCGCTGACGGCGCGCCACGTGCAGCTCAATCGCGATGGCGGCGCGCACGCGATCAGCGACGTGCCGGCCGATCTCGACAATGTAGAATTGCGCTACTCGCGAACCTTCGGCTTCGGCAAGGTCTCGGTCGGGCTGGGCTATGACCAGGCCGACGGTGGCGAGCTGCGCTCCGGCGCACGCGGTTCGGTGACCTGGCAACAAGGATTCTGATGAGCAGGGGAAGATTCATTCGGTTCGCGGCGCTCATCGCTGCCGCGGCGGTAGGCTGGAGCGCGGCGCTGGCGCAGTCACCCACGCAGGACCCGCTCGACATGCTGCGGAACCTCACCCCCGAGCAGCGCGCGGCCATCGAAAGCACCGTGGGGGGCCAGGCCACGGGCGGGACCCGCGATCAGAATTCGCAGCGTCGCGAGGGTCAGCAGACGCCGGCCGACACCCCGCTGCGCACCCTCGATGAAGAGAGCCGCCGGGAACTGGAAGAGTCGGCCCGCAAGATCCTGCGCGGCGAAGACACCGTCGTGATCGAGATCGATTTCAAGCTGCTGCCACTCGTCGACGAGGTCCCGAACAACACGCTGCCTCCGACCATCCAGGGACAGCCGGGAGCACTGCCCGCGACCGGTGCACCGGCCAACGCCAACGGCGCACCGACGAACCCGTTGCTGCAGTCCTCCCCGCGCGTCGTGCGTCAGCTCGGCGAGGCCGACATCAACCAGCTCGCCGATCTGCGCGACCTCGTGCGTTCGCGCAATCCATACCGGCTGACCCGCGAGGGCCTCCTGCTGCTGCCCGGCATGGCCGGCATCCCGCTCGGTGGACTCACCGAACAGCAGGCGACGTTGCGACTCAAGATCGAGCCGGTACTGCAGGACCTCGACGTCCGCGTCCGGCGCCTGCCGTTGCGCCGACTCGGTGTCGAAAAGCTCAAGCCGTTCGGTTACGAACTGTTCGAACGCGCGCCGTCGACGTTCGCGCCCGTCACCGACGTGCCGGTGCCCTCGGACTACGTGGTCGGCGCCGGCGACGAGATCGAGGTGCAGCTGTACGGCAACCAGAACCGCACATTGCACCTGACCGTCGGTCGCGATGGGCGCGTCAGTTTTCCGGAGCTCGGTCCCATCGCGGTGGCCGGTCAGTCGTTCTCGGCGGCGAAGTCCAGCATCGAGGCGCGCGTCGCGCGGCAGATGATCGGCGTGCGCGCCAACGTGAGCATGGGGGACACGCGCGCGATTCGCGTGCTCGTCGTGGGCGAGGCGCGCAGCCCGGGCTCGTACACGATCAGCGGTCTCGGCACGATCACCTCGGCGCTGTACGCCGCCGGCGGCGTGAAGCCGATCGGCTCGCTGCGCAACATCGAGCTGAAGCGCAACGGCGCGGTCGTGCGCCGTTTCGATCTCTACGACTTGCTGCTGCGCGGCGACACCAGCGACGACGCCAAACTACTGCCCGGCGACGTGGTCTTCATCCCGCCGGTCGGCCCGACGGTCGGCGTCGATGGGGAAGTGCGCCGGCCCGCGATCTACGAGCTGAACGGCGAGACCAGCGTCACCGACCTCGTCAAGCTCGCCGGCGGCCTGACGGCCGAATCCGATCTCACGAACGGCGCGCTGACCCGCATCGATCCCACCGGCAACCGCGTGGTGCTCAACGTGCAACTCGGCGCCGGCGGGGATTCGCAGCCCGTGCGCAACGGCGACCTGCTGCGCGTGTCGCGGCTGCGCCCGACGCTGGACGCCGGCATCAACCTGCAGGGGCACGTGTTCGCGGAGGGCGCGTTCGCGTATCGACAGGGCCTGCGCCTCAGCGACGTCCTTCGTTCGGTCGACGATCTCAAGCCCGACGCGGACCCTCACTACATCCTGATCCGCCGCGAATTGCCGCCCGAGCGGCGCATCGTCGCCGTGTCGGCCGATCTCACCGCCGCGCTGGCCGCGCCGGGCTCGGACGCGGACACGCCGCTGATGCCGCGCGACCGCATCATCGTCTTCGATTCGACGACGAACCGCGAACACGTGATCCGGCCGCTGCTCGAGGAGATCCGGCAGCAGTCGAATTTCCTGAACCCGACCGCGGTGGTGCACGTCGACGGCCGCACCAAGCAGCCCGGCGACTATCCACTCGAGGCCGGCATGACCGTGCGCGACCTGGTGCGCGCCGGTGGCAGCCTGTCGGACGCGGCGTATGGCGGCAAGGCCGAGCTCACGCGTTACAAGGTGGTCGATGGCGAGCAGCGCCGCACCGAGCTGATCTCGCTGGATCTCACGGCCGCGATGCGCGGCGATCCCGGCGCGAACCTGCGCCTGCAGCCGTTCGACAGCCTCAGCATCAAGGAGATTCCGGACTGGGGCGAGCAGGAAACCGTGCAGATCCTCGGCGAGGTCCGGTTCCCGGGCCGGTACGCCATCTCGCGTGGCGAAACGATGCGCTCGGTGCTCAAGCGCGCGGGCGGCCTGTCCGAGCTCGCGTTCCCGTCCGGCAGCGTGTTCACCCGCGAGGAACTGCGCGAACGCGAGCAGGTGCAGCTCGAGCAGCTCACCGAGCGGCTGCGCAAGGACCTTGCCGTGCTCGCGTTGCAGAGCGCGGCCGCCAACCAGTCCCAGGCCGGTACGGCGGTTGCCGTCGGTGAGAACCTCATGACGCAGCTGCGCGCCTCGAAGGCCGTCGGCCGCCTGGTCATCAACCTGCCGCGCGTGATGTCCGGTGCCGATCCGGTCGACGATGTCATCCTGCGGAACGGCGACAAGCTGATGGTCCCGAAACTGCGCCAGGAAGTGACCGTCATCGGTGAAGTGCAGAGCCCGACCTCGCAGCTGTATCGCGCCGGACTCACGCGTGACGACTACATCAGCCTGAGCGGCGGCATGACCCGCAAGGCCGACAAGAGCAAGGCGTACATCGTGCGGGCCGACGGCAGCGTGATCGCGAGCGCCGGCAACTCCTGGTTCGCGCGCAGCGCGCAGGTGGGCATGCAGCCGGGCGATACGGTCGTGGTGCCGCTGGATACCGAGCGAATGCCGGCGCTGCCGTTCTGGCAGGCGGTGACCCAGATCGTCTATAACCTCGCCATCTCGGCGGCGGCGGTAAATTCGTTCTGATTCGCGGACTTGGAAATTGACATAGGGTGGGCAGGTGCCTAGACTGCGCCGCGTTCAAGTATTGAACGCAGGGTCTCCCGTTTGCCCAGTCTTCCCCTCGCCCTCGAGCAGACCGCCTCCGCGCCGGCGTCCGACCGCCCGCGCTGGTTCCTCGTGCTCACGAAGCCGGCCAGCGAATCGGTGGCCACGGAACATCTCGTCCGGCAGGGTTTCCAGACCTACTACCCGCGTCTCGCGCTGAAGCGGTTGTCGCGCGGCAGGTGGGCCGAGCGCATCGTCGCGCTGTTCCCGCGTTACCTCTTCATCCGTCTCGATCCGCGCCGGCAAGGCCTGTCGCCGGTGCGCTCGACGCGCGGCGTCGCGGGCATCGTGCGTTTCGGAACGGACGCCACGGTGGTTCCCGATGACGTCGTCGACGGGCTGATCCAGCGCGAGGATCGCCAGTCGGGTGTGCATCGCCTGCGCGACGGCGGACCGCAACGCGGCGCGCCGATGAACCTGGTCGGCGGCAACCTGGCCGGGCTCGACGTCGTGTTCGAGCGCGAGGCGGGCGACGAGCGGTCGGTCGTGTTGCTCTCGCTGCTCGGCCGCTCCACGCCGGTGAGCGTGTCGAATGCCTGGCTGGTGCCGGCATGAGCTCGCACATGCACTACAAGCTCATGCGGTTGCTCCAGGAGAATCCCGGGATCAGCCAGCGCGACGCCGCGCGCGAGCTCGGTGTGAGTCTCGGCAAGATCAATTACTGCCTGCGCGGCCTGATGGGGCGCGGCTGGATCAAGGCCTCGAACTTCAAGAACAGCCAGAACAAGGCGGCCTATCTCTACATCCTGACGCCCAGCGGCATCGCCGAGAAGGCGAACCTCGCGGTCACCTATCTGAAAGAGAAAGTGGACGAGTACGAGGCCTTGCGCGTCGAGATCGAACAGATGCGGCGGGAAACGCGCACGGACGAGCGTTAGGAGCACGGGTCCGCGGGGGCCCGGCGGTGACACAGATGCGAGGTCGGCATGACCGTCGCAGGCGGTAGCGTGCCGGAACGGCGCTGAGAACTCGGTGAACCAGATGACAACTGACAACGTGCAGAACCCCGACAGCCCCTCGACGATCAACGTCGTCGTCTTCCTCGACCTGCTGTGGCGTTATCGCTGGCTGGTGGGACTCGTCACGGCCGCGGCCATCGCGGCGTCGCTGTACATCGCGCTCACGACGCGACCCGTCTACAAGGCGGATGTCGTCGTCACGCCCGTGTCCTCCGATGGTGGTGGCATGAACTCGCTCGCGAGCCGCTTCGGCGGCCTGGCCAGCCTGGCCGGCGTGAACCTGCAGTCCGGCGGCTCGAACGTGCAGGAGTCGCTGGCGGTGCTGAAGTCGCGGCAGCTCGCCGAGATCTTCATCGCCCGTCACAAGCTGGTGCCGAAGATCATGGGCAACGCGCCGAAGCAGAGCCTGTGGCTGGCCGTCGACAAGTTCCGCGGCACGATCCTCTCCATCCGCCAGGAGAAGGAAGCGGGCACGACGACCTTGTCCGTGACCTGGCGCGAACCGGCGGAAACGGCGCAATGGGCCAACGACTACGTCGCGCTCGCCAACGAGATCCTGCGCGTGCGCGCGCTCAACGAGGCGAGCAAGAACATCAAGTTCCTCAACGAGCAGATCGCGAAGACGCAGGTCGTCGAAGTGCAGCGCGTGTTGTACGGCATCATCGAGAACGAAACGAAGACGCAGATGATCGCGAGCACGCGCGAGGAATACGCGTTCACGGTCGTCGATCGTGCGTCGATGCCGGAGGACCGGGTCTGGCCGCGCCGCGGCATCATCGTGATGTCCGGCGCCGCCGTCGGCGGCGTGCTCGGCGCGCTGCTCGCCCTGCTGGTGAACTTCTGGCGTACGCACTGGCAGGGCCGCCGCGCGTGACGCCGACCGCGCCCCTCGTTCCGCTCCTCGTCAGCCTGTGGCGCCACGTCAGTGCGCGCCGCCGCCGCCAGTTCGTCTGGCTGCTGGGGCTGATGTTCGTGAGCGTGTTCGCGGAGGTGCTGACGCTGAGCGCCATCGTGCCGTTCATCGGCATCCTGGCCGCGCCGGAAGCCGCGATGCGCCAGCCGCTGGTCGCGGGCTTCGCGCGCTGGATGGGTGTGTCGAGCGCCGGCGAGCTCATCGTCCCGCTGACCATCGTGTTCTCGGTGGCGACGGTGCTCGCGTCGCTGGTGCGGCTCGCGCTGATCTGGGCCAGCACGCGGTTCACGTTCGCGACCGGCGCCGACCTGAGCTGCGAGGTGTATCGCCGCACGCTCTATCAACCGTACGAGACGCACCTGCGCCGTGGCAGCAGCGAAGTCATCAGCGGCATCGCGACGAAAATCGGCAGCACGATGCTCGGCGTGGTGCTGCCGGTCACCGTGTTCATCAGCCAGATGATGCTGCTGCTGTCGATCATCGCGACGCTGCTGATCATCGATCCCGCGGTCGCGCTGATCTCGGCGGTGGGCTTCGGCGCGTGTTACGCGCTGGTGACCTGGTTCACGAACGGCAGCCTGCGCCGCAACAGCCGCTTCGTCGCCGCCGAGCAGACGCAGGTGGTGAAGGCCCTGCAGGAAGGTCTCGGCGGCATCCGCGACGTACTGCTCGATCACACGCAGTCGTTCTACACCGGCATCTACGAGCGCGCCGACCGCATCCTGCGCCGCGCGCAGGGCACCAACGTCTTCATCGCGCAGAGTCCGCGCCCGGTCATGGAGGCGTTCGGCATGCTGCTGATCGCCGCGATCGCGTACGGCATGAGCCAACGCCCCGGCGGCATCGCGGAAGGTTTCGCCGCGCTCGCGGCGCTGGCGCTGGGCGCGCAGCGGCTGCTGCCGGCGCTGCAGTCGAGCTACGCGTCGTGGGCCAGCATCATCGGCACGCAGGCCATGCTCGCCGACACGATCGCGCTGCTCGATCAGCCGTTTTCGGAGGAGCTGTTGTTGCCGCCGCCGGCGCCGTTGCAGTTCCAGCACGAGATCCGCTTCGAAGGCGTGCGCTTCCGTTATGGCGCCGAAGCCGCGTGGGCGGTCGACGGCATCGATCTGCGCATCCCGCGCGGCACGCGCGTCGGCTTCGTCGGCGGCACGGGCGGCGGCAAGAGCACGACGATGGACCTGTTGATGGGCCTAATCGAGCCCGTCGAAGGCCGGCTGCTGGTCGACGGCCTGCCGCTCGGCGGCGCGCGCACGCGCGCCTGGCAACGCGCGATCGCGCACGTGCCGCAGTCCATCTACCTGACCGACGCCACCGTCGCCGAGAACATCGCGTTCGGCGTCGACCGCGCGCGCATCGACCTCGAGCGCGTGCGCGAAGCGGCGCGGCGCGCGCACATCGCCGAGTTCATCGAGCGCGGGCCGCTGGGCTACGACGCCATCGTCGGCGAGCGCGGCGTGCGGTTGTCGGGCGGCCAGCGGCAGCGCATCGGCATCGCGCGCGCGTTGTACAAGCAGGCGAGCGTGCTGGTGCTCGACGAAGCCACGAGCGCGCTCGACAACGTCACCGAGGGCATGGTCATGGAAGCGATCGAATCGCTCGACCGCGGCCTCACCATCCTCGTCATCGCGCACCGGCTGACCACGGTCCGCCGCTGCGACGTGATCGTGCAGGTCGAAGGCGGGCGCATCGCCGCGCAGGGCACCTACGACGAACTCTTTGAACGCAGCCCGAGCTTCCGCCAGCTCGCGCGTGCGGTTCCCCATTCCTGAACGGTCGGAGAGTCAGTAACGCAATGGCCAAGGTCCTCGTCACCGGTTCGGACGGTTTCATCGGTTCTCACCTGACCGAGGCGCTGGTGCGCGCCGGTCATCACACGCGCGCCTTCGTCGCCTACAACTCCTTCAATTCCTGTGGCTGGCTCGATCACTGCGCGCCCGACGTCAAGGGCCAGTTCGAGGTGTTCGCCGGCGACGTGCGCGACGCGCATTGCGTGCGCACGGCGATGCAGGGTTGCGACACGGTGTTGCACCTCGCGGCGCTGATCGCGATCCCGTATTCGTATCACGCGCCCGCGAGCTACGTGGACACCAACGTCAACGGCACGCTGAACGTCGTGCAGGCGGCGCGCGATCTCGGTGTGCGCCGCTGCGTGCACACGTCGACCAGCGAGGTGTACGGCACCGCGCGCTTCGTCCCGATCACCGAGGAGCATCCGCTGCAGGGGCAGTCGCCGTATTCGGCGACGAAGATCGGCGCCGACCAGATCGCGTTGTCGTTCCACAAATCGTTCGGCACGCCGGTGACCGTGCTGCGGCCGTTCAATACCTATGGCCCGCGCCAGTCGGCGCGCGCCGTCATCCCGACCATCATCACGCAGCTCGCGAACGGCAAGCGGCGCATCAAGCTCGGCGCATTGTCGCCGACCCGCGATTTCAACTTCGTCACGGACACGGTGCGCGGGTTCCTCGCCGCCATCGACGCGGACGCGGCGGTGGGGCAGGTGGTTAACGTCGGCAGCGGTTACGAGATCTCGATCGGCGACACCGCCGCGCTGATCTCCGAGATCATGAACGCGCCCGTCGAGATCGAGACGGACGAGCGACGCCTGCGTCCCGACGGCAGCGAGGTCGAGCGCCTGCTGGCCGCGAATTCGCGCGCGAAGGAGCTGCTCGGCTGGACGCCGGCTTATTCTGGCCGCGACGGACTGCGCCGCGGCCTCGAGGAAACGATCCGCTGGTTCCGCGATCCGTCGAACCTCGCGCGCTACAAGCCGGACGACTACAACCTGTGAACGCGAATCGCGCCGTCCTCGACTCCGACGCGCGTGCCGCGCTGCCGCGCCGCGTCGTCGACGCCGTGCGCTCGGTCATCGGCGGCGCGAACGTCGCGCTGCACGAGCCGTACTTCGCCGGCAACGAATGGACGTATCTGAAGGAATGCCTCGACAGCACCTTCGTCTCGTCGGTGGGCAAGTTCGTCGACCGTTTCGAGGCGGAGCTCGCGGCGTTCACCGGCGCGAAACACTGCGTCGCGGTCGTCAACGGCACGGCCGCGTTGCACGTGGCGCTGCAACTCGGCGGCGTGCGTCCCGGCGACGAGGTCCTGGCGCCGACGTTGACCTTCGTCGCGACCACGAACGCGATTTCCTATTGCGGCGCCGTGCCGCACTTCGTCGACAGCGAGGAGCGCACGCTGGGTCTCGATCCACGCGCGACGCGTGACTGGCTGCGTTCCGCCGCCGAGGTGCGCGGCGACGTCTGCGTGAACCGCGCCACCGGCCGTGCGATCCGCGCCGTCGTGCCGATGCATGCGTTCGGCCATCCCGCGGACATCGACGGCCTGCTCGCGCTGGCCCGCGACTTCCGCCTGGCGCTGATCGAAGACGCGGCCGAATCGCTGGGCAGCACCTATCGCGGCGTGCACACCGGCACGTTCGGCACGTTCGGCACGCTGAGCTTCAACGGCAACAAGACCATCACCACCGGCGGCGGCGGCGCGTTGCTGACCAACGACGCCGCGCTGGCGAAGCGCGCCAAGCACCTCACGACGACCGCCAAACTACCGCACCGCTGGGAGTTCCGGCACGACGAAGTCGGCTACAACTACCGCCTGCCGAATCTCAACGCGGCGCTGGGCTGCGCGCAGCTCGAGCAGCTGCCGCGGTTCCTCGAGGCGAAGCGCCGCCTGTTCGAGCGTTACGAGACGGCCTTCGCCGGCATGGCCGGTGTGCGACACGTTGCCGAACCGGCGGAGTGCCGCAGCAACTACTGGCTGCAGACGCTGCTGCTCGATCCGGCCACCGAAGACCTGCGCGACGCCGTGCTCGCCGCCACGAACGACGCCGGGGTGATGACGCGGCCGGCCTGGCAGCTCAATCATCGCCTGCCGGCCTTCGCGGATTGCCCGCGCATGCCGCTGCCGGTCGCCGAATCGCTCGAACGCCGCATCGTCAACATCCCGAGCAGCGCGCAGCTCGCGCTGGAGTCGCGATGAGCCGCGCACCGCTGCTGCTGGTCGGCGCCGGCGGCCACGCGCGCGCCTGCCTCGACGTCATCGAGGCCGATGGGCGCTTCGAGGTGGCCGGGTTGTTCGGAGCTCCTTCCGAGGTCGGCAACGAGGTGCTGGGCCGGCGCGTACTCGGCACCGACGAGGACCTCGCGGGGCACGTCGCGCGCATCCGCCACGCGCTGGTCGCCGTCGGCCAGATCCGCACGAGCGAACCGCGCGAGCGCCTGTTCGCGCGGCTGCGCGGGCTCGGCTTCGAACTGCCCACGGTGATCTCGCCGCACGCGCACGTCTCGCCGCACGCGACGCTCGGCGCCGGGACCATCGTGATGCACGGCGCGATCGTCAACGCCGGCGCGCGCGTCGGCGCGAACTGCATCCTGAACAGCCGCTCGCTGGTCGAGCACGACGCGCAGGTCGGCGACCACTCGCACGTCTCGACCGGCGCCATCGTCAATGGCGCGGCGCGCATCGGCGCGCGCTGCTTCATCGGCAGCGGCGCGATCGTGCGCGAAGGCGTGGCGGTGGGCGACGACTGCGTCGTCGGCATGCACCAGGCGGTGTTGCGCGATTGCGCGCCCGGCTCGCGACTCACCGGAGGAGTGCGATGAGCGTGCTAGTGATCGCCGAGGCCGGCGTCAACCACAACGGCGATCTCGCGCTGGCGCGGCGGCTCGTCGACGTCGCGGCGGCGGCCGGCGCCGATGTCGTGAAGTTCCAGACCTTCAGCGCGGACCGGCTGGTCACGGCCGCAGCCCGCCAGGCCGACTACCAGGTGCGCAACACGGGCGTCGAGGAGAGCCAGCACGCGATGCTGAAGCGTCTCGAACTGTCGCGCGACGCGCACCTCGAGCTGATCGCGCATTGCCGCGGCGCCGGTATCGAGTTCTTCTCCACCGGCTTCGACACCGACAGCGTCGACATGCTGCTCGGCCTCGGCGCCACGCGCATCAAGATCCCCTCCGGCGAGCTGACGAACCTGCCGTTCCTGCGGCACGTCGGCGCCGCCGGCCGCGACGTCATCCTGTCGACCGGCATGAGCACGTACGACGAGGTGGCGGCCGCCGTCGACGCGCTCGAACGCGCCGGTACGCCGCGCGCGCGGATCACCGTCCTGCACTGCACGACCAACTACCCGGCGGGCATGGACGAGGTGAACCTGCGGGCGATGGCCGCGCTGGGCTCCGGCCTCGGCGTGCGCGTCGGGTACTCCGACCACACGGTGGGCATCGAGGTGAGCATCGCCGCCGTCGCGCTCGGCGCCACGATCATCGAGAAACATTTCACGCTCGACCGCACGCTGCCGGGCCCGGATCACAAGGCGAGCCTCGAGCCCGCCGAGTTGACGGCGATGGTCGCCGGCATCCGCAACATCGAGCGTGCGCTGGGCACCGCGGTCAAACAGCCGAGCGAGGCCGAACGCGCGAACCGCGCGGTCGCGCGCCGCTCGCTGGTGGCGGCGCGCGCCATCGCGCGCGGCGAGAAGTTCAGCGCGGCGAACCTCGCGGCCAAGCGGCCCGGCACGGGCATCTCGCCGATGCGCTGGGACGAGGTCGTCGGGCGGGAAGCGCCGCGCGCCTTCGCCGCCGACGAGATCATCGAGTTGTGAGCCGCACGCGCCGCATCTGCGTCGTCACGGGCAGCCGCGCCGAATACGGCCTGCTGCGCTGGGTGATGGCCGGCATCCGCGAGCGCGCCGGCCTCGAGCTGCGGACGCTGGTCACGGGCATGCATCTCTCCGAGCACTTCGGGGCGACCTGGAGCGAGATCGAGGCCGACGGATTCGCGATCGACGAACGCGTCGACATCCAGCTCGGCGGCGATACGGCCAGCGACATCGGCCGGTCGATGGGGCTCGGCACGATCGGCTGCGCCGACGCGCTGGCGCGGTTGAAGCCCGACCTGCTGGTCGCGCTCGGCGACCGTTACGAGATCTTCGCCGCGGTCTCGCCCGCGCTGATCGCGCGCATCCCGGTGGCGCACCTGCACGGCGGCGAGGTCACCGAGGGCGCGTACGACGACGCCCTGCGCCACGCGTTGACGAAGATGTCGCACCTGCATTTCGTCGCCGCCGAGGAATACCGCCGGCGCGTGATCCAGCTCGGCGAGGACCCGCGGCACGTGTTCAACGTCGGCGGGCTGGGTCTCGACAATCTCGAGTTGCTGCCGCTGTTCGACCGTGCGGCGCTGGAACGTGAGCTCGGGTTCGAGCTGGGCGCGAAGAGCCTGCTGGTTACGTTCCACCCGGTCACGCTCGACGGCCCGGACTCCGCGCGGCAGATGCGCGAGCTGCTGGCGGCGCTGCACGACCGGCCCGACACGCGGCTGGTCTTCACGATGCCCAATGCCGATTCCGACGGCCGCGCGCTCGGCGAGCTGGTGCGCGAGTTCGTGGCCGGCCATGCGAACGCGCGCGTGTTCACGTCGCTCGGGCAGAAGAAATACCTGTCGTGCCTGCGCGCCGTCGACGGCGTCGTCGGCAATTCGTCGAGCGGCCTCATCGAGGCGCCGGCCGCGCGCAAGGGCACCGTCAACATCGGTTCGCGCCAGCAGGGCCGGCTCAAGGCCGCCAGCGTCATCGACTGCGCGCCCGACCGCGCGGCGATCTCGCGCGCCATCGACACCTTGTATACGGCCGATTTCCAGCGGACCCTCGCGACGGTCGCGAACCCGTACGGAACGCCCGGCGCGGCGCGGCGCGTCGTCGACGTGTTGGCCGACGTCCCGCTCGACGGGCTCACCCGCAAGAAATTCCATGACATCGGATTCGCGACATGACTGAGGGTTCTTCCAAGTGGCGGCGCACGTTGCTGCCGGCCAGCGCCTCGTTGCGCGACGCCATCCGCAATCTCGACGAGTCCGGCATGCAGATCGTGCTGATCGTCGACGCGAACGCGCGGCTGGTCGGCACGCTGACCGACGGCGACATCCGCCGCGGCCTGCTGCGCGGCATGACGCTCGACGACGGCGTCGACCGCATCGTCGCGCGCGATCCGCTGGTCGCGCCGCCGACACTGGCGCGCGAGACCGCGCTGCAGCTGATGCAGGCGAACCGCATCCACCAGCTGCCCATCGTCGACGAGGAGCGCGCGGTGGTCGGGCTGCACCTGCTCGACGACCTGATGCTGCCGGACACGCGTCCCAACCTCATGGTCATCATGGCGGGCGGGCAGGGCAGCCGGCTGCGCCCGCACACCGAACACTGCCCGAAGCCGATGCTGCCCGTGGGCGGCAAGCCGATGATGGAACGGATCATCGAACGCGCGAAGGGCGACGGCATCCGCCGCTTCGCCGTCGCCATTCATTACCTCGGCCACATGGTCGAGGAATATTTCGGCACGGGCCGCAATTGGCAGATCGACATCGACTATCTGCGCGAGGAGACGCCGCTCGGCACCGCCGGCGCGGTCGGCCTGCTGGATCCGCGGCCGGAAAATCCGTTCCTGGTCTGCAACGGCGACGTGTTGACGGAGATCCGCTACGGCGAGCTGCTCGATTTCCACGTCGCACACGGCGCCGTCGCGACGATGGCCGTGCGGCCGCACGAGTGGCAGAACCCGTTCGGCGTCGTGCGCACGAAGGGCGTCGACATCGAAGGTTTCGAGGAGAAGCCGACGGTGCGCAGTCACATCAACGCGGGCATCTACGTGCTGTCGCCGGCGGCGCTCGATGCGCTGGTGCCGGGCCAGCGCTGCGACATGCCCACGCTGTTCAACGCGCTCAAGCAGCGTGGCCAGCGCACGATCGCCTACCCGATGCACGAGCCCTGGCTCGACGTCGGCCGGCCCGACGACTATCAACAGGTCCACGACGGGGCGGCGCTGCCGCCACTCAAGCGATGATCGACGGCAAATCCATCCTGGCGATCATCCCGGCGCGCGGCGGCTCGAAAGGTCTGCCCGGCAAGAACATCCGGCCGATCGCCGGCAAGCCGCTCATCGCCTGGAGCATCGAGAAGGCGCGCAAGTCGCGGCTGCTCGACGAGATCTGCGTGAACACCGACAGCGCGGAGATCGCCGCGGTGGCGGCCGCGCACGGCGCGCCCGCGCCGTTCCTGCGCCCGGCCGAGCTCGCCACCGATCGCTCGTCGACGTACGACGTGATCCGCCACGCGCTGGCGTTCTACCAGCAGCAGGGGCGTGCGTTCGACTACGTCGTCCTGCTCGAGCCGACGTCGCCGCTGCGCGAGGACGACGACATCGACCGCATGCTCGAGAAGCTGCACGCGAACGCCGACCGCTTCGACAGCATCGTGAGCCTCGGCGAAGTCAGCGAGCATCCGTCGATCATCAAGCGCATCGAGGGCGACG
>Ga0335075_10000388_pt1 | contig 79796 bp, 68 predicted proteins | sample Lox_Sample_24_FD_206723 | JGI IMG/M metagenome (GOLD analysis project Ga0335075, IMG submission 206723) | Soil microbial communities from Loxahatchee National Wildlife Refuge, Florida, United States - Lox_Sample_2.4 | ecosystem: Environmental > Terrestrial > Soil > Wetlands | place: USA... | reverse complement strand
AGCGAGTGGTCGGCTACGCAGGCATCGTGATCCGCTAATTCTTCGATCGCCGCATCGAAGCGCGTACGATCGCTTGTAGCCCGGAGAATTTCCCGCGCTCAGTTTACCGTCAACTGGAAATTCATCGTCGAGCTGACTGAACCGTTCGCACCGCTCACCGAGACGGTCGTTGTGCCGGTTGGCGTTCCGCCGCTGCCGCCGGTACTCGAGCCTCCGCTACTACCTCCTCCGGAGCATCCAGCGGCGATAGCCATAGCCGAGAACAATACGACGACCGCCGCTGCCCTGCTCCAACGGAGCTCACTTTTGTAACCGCAAATCAGGAACAGTCCGGCGAAGCCCAGGATGCACAGGGCCCCGGGCAACATGAGCCGCCCCGCTCCCCCTGGCAATTTCTCCGGGAAGAGCGACGAACCCGAGGTGGTGTTTACCGTCACCGTGACCGAGGCACTGGCGCCCGCGCCCGTGGCCGTAAGACTGACGCTATTGGAAGGCGCGAAGGTGCAGGTCGCTCCGGACGGTAGCCCGGAGCAGGCGAGCGTAACCGAGCCGCTGAATCCGTTTACCGAGTAGGCGGTAACGTCCAAAGTGTTCGATTGGCCGGGGCTGCTTATGGTGACAGCAGGATTCGCGGAAGAAAGATAAAACGTGGGGCCCCAAAGGTTCGCGAGATTCGCCACGTTCAGCGAACCCAAGCCCGTGGCCAAGTCATAGCCAGTCGCTGCGTTATAGCCCGAAGTGATGCCAATCTCTTCGGCGCCGGTCCCAGTGCAATTCGTGCTGCCGGCTACGCACGGCATTTCGATGGTGCCAACCGTCACGTCGTGAAACACGCAAGAGCTGGCGGGAGAGGAAGAATTACAGCTGGCCGGTGATTGTTGCGATGCAAGCGAATAAAGCTCCGGGTTGATGTTTCCTTGGGCTGAGGCGGTACTTTGGTCAATGAGAGCCATAATCCCAGCCATAACCTGCGCAGATGCGGACGTTCCGCCAATTTCGAGAAAGTCGCCATCGGCTAAATTGCAGGGGGCGCCTACCGCATCTTCTTCGCAGTCGACATAGAAGCTCTCGGTAATGAGGCCATCCGAGCCAAAAAGAGATAGGTCGGGAAGGTCACGTTTGCCGTCATTGGGAACGCCTGGGCCGGTCTGCCAAGTGGGCTTGGCGTATCCGCCGGAGCAGCTCGTTGGATTTGAACCGTCGGACGAGGTGCAATTGCTCATCCCGCCCGAGCCGCCTACAGGATTCGTGACAACGATGTCGTAGTCGTCATAAAGAATCTCCTGGTTGGCGATGTCGTTGCAGCCATTCAGAGCCGAGCTGTCGCCAAGAACATCCTGGTATATGAATGTATTGGTACATGTGTCGTTCCAAGTCATCTCGGGAATGTAGCCAAGCGCCGATAGCTGGGTGGTCCCGTTGTTGCTCGCGCTCCAGTAAGTCCCAGGATTCGTAACATCGTTGAAATCCGTAGCGCCAACGGCGAGGTTGTACGGCGTTGAGGCAAGGCCGTTGACCTCCAGCCCGTACTCCGCCGGCTGGCTCGGCGGACCCTCGACCTCGGTGACGTCGCAACCGGCCGCCCCGTTGTCACCCGTGGAAACAATTACAGTTATGCCCTCCGCTTGAGCTTGCTGCCAACTCGCGGCGTAAAACTGATTGCCGGCGGTGCCAAGACTCAGTTCGCATGCCCCGTAGCTGTAGCTGAGGATCGGCGCAAGCTGATTGTCGATGATGTAGAGGGCGGAGGTGTCGCCACCGAAGGTGGTATCAGTCGAGGCAGATACCACGAGGTCAATTTTGGCGGCGGGGGCGATGGCGCCAGCCCACTCGGCGTCCAAGATTGCTTCCACTTCGTCCGAGTTGGGTCCGTCGATGCCGGGGTCGGTGCTGGCGTCCGTTTCGATTTGCTGAAAGTTCTTCGCCGGCAGGCCAAAGGCGGCGCGAAATTGGTCGATGTCAGAGGGCTGAATGTCGCTATCGCTTACGATGGCGATCGTTTCTCCAGAACCCGTAAGCGATGACGGTACGTTATAAATCTTGTCGAAGTCGGCTGGACCAAGACCGAAATAACAAGGGTCGGTGGAGGTGATGTTGGTGCTGCAGCCGGTGGGAAAGCTGTACTGCGGACGGAAGGGCCGTGTCGCGCGCTTGACGCGGGTCTGCGGCTTGGGAAAAAAGTTGTTGAGAGAATGGATGCCGGCGACTACGGGAGCGAGGGCGGCAGGAATTTCCGGATCGGTGGCATTGGCCCAGTGCTGCTCGCCGTTTGGCAAGACGTAGCGGTGGATGGCTGTGTGAAAGGCGCTTTGCACGTTGCCAGCGTCGCCGGAAAATTCGATCACGTTGCGGCCCTTCGAGACGCTATCGACGGTGAATCCCTGGGATTCGAGCCAGCTCTGAATGGTCGCAATGTCCTGATCGGAAGGGCCAAATTGCGCGCCGAATTGGGCGGGGGTGAGCCATTTGTGATAGTTCGGCGACTTGCGGTCTTGCTGCTGCGCGAGGAGCGTCTCGAGCGCCGTTTCCTGCTGTGGGCTCCGGCTGAGCACCAGCAGCATGTGCTGCATGGGAAGGCTGGCGGGCGCGGCGCCGCGGTCGTACGCAGGGCGCGCCATGGGGTGGACATTGCCGCGCAGCACGGTCAGCTGCGAGTTATTGATGGCCTGGGTGATGCGTGGCGCAACGTTGCTCACCTGGGCGGAAGATGGCAGCGCGCCGATAGAAAGCAGCGCCGCAACAACTACTAGAATTCTGGCTGGGACCGCGTTTGATTTGCGCATAGTGGTTTAAGTCGGATGCTACATCCGTTTGGAAAGGATGGATGCGTCTAATTGGCCGGTGGTGCTGCGAGATACACGACGTGGACGATGAAAACCATTCCAGAAAAGGTCTTGGGAAAGAGCCGCAGCGCTCGAGAGCGTGTACCGGGCTGCGAGGTGCCCAGCCGTTTGTTTGCAATAGCTTAGGAGGCGTTGCAGGCGAACATGTATCGATCTACTGCCCCAGTGCGCAAGAGCGCGCCCGGCCCCCGGGCAATTCGCACCGCTATTCGCAGAGGCTTCCTGGGTAAGCTGCGAATTGCCGCTCAACTCTGGAGGCGCGGAACGGGCGCAGCGGACGTCCGGCTGGGCCGTTTCGTTGACAGACTCTGCTTCGTGCGACACAGGGATTCCCCTGGGATTCAGTTCGTTCCCGAACGCCGCCGGCTTTTGCCGTCACGCGCGCCGTATTGCGACCGCCCCAGCAAAAGTTCGGTATTAAGTTCCCCGCTCCGAAGTACAGGCGTCGTTCTGTCCCTGTACTTCGCTTCGAGCCTAATTCCGAGCAGGCGGGGCGAAAGTTCCGAAGATTCGAACCGCATGCGGCGGGATCATTCGAGGCCGGCGAGGTCGAAGGTGGTGGAATAGGTTTGGCTGGTGGGGGCGAGGACTTCGACGGTGACGGGATCGGTTGATTTGAAGGCCGCCACTGGGAAGTGCAGTTGAATATCGATACCGCCGAGACCTGCGGAGCCGTAGGAGCCTGCGCCAACGGGAGTCGCGTCGTCGACGGTGATTTTAGCGTAGTCGATGTTGCGGCCGTCCTGCGATATATGGAAATTGAATCCGGCGGTGTCTGGCTGCGCGTCGCTGGCGGAAAAGCTGAAGGTTTGCGTCTCGTAGATGAGAACGCGGATGATGACTTCAGCACGCTGGGCTTCGTAATCGCGCTCGGCATCGAGAGGGGAATAATTGCTCAAGTCGTTGTCGCGGGAGCGAATCGCGACCTGCTCGTAGGGAGTGCGGAATTCGACGGAAGCCACATCGGGACCGGTCTCAGACAGTTGGGGATTGTGCAGGTACTCAGCAAAGAAGGCGGCTTGGCGATTCTGATCGCGACCAATGAGGTAGGCATCGCGGACTTGCTCGCGCGAGAGCTGATGATGAAACGCGAGCGCGGCTGGCGCAACCGCGGCGCAGAGGAGTAGAGGCAACGCGATTTTTCGAATCATGTGCCGGCCGATGAGCGACGAAATGCCGGCGACAGTTTAGGCTTCTGCTGACGGAAAGTCACCTAGCGGATGCTCGAAGTGTTGGGGATGCTTTTAGAGGCATCGAGCGAGTGTTCGGCAATCGAGGGCTAGTGGCTGGCGCCGCGCACATCCGTGCGGCTAGCGGGCGGTGCGGATGCGGCCGGCGAGCGTGCGGGCACGCTCGCGAGCGATATCGAGCAGGGTGTTGTCGGCGGCAAGCTGGTCGAGCGCGGGCAGCAGCTCGGCGGGATCGGGGATCGCCTTCTGATCGTAATCCTGCTGGACGCGCTGGATGACGTCGTAGATGCCGAGTTTGTCATAGCGCATAGTGCGCTGAAGATCGGAGATGTCGATTTGCTCGCGGGTGAGATTCTCGAAGAGGTCCAGAATCTGCGCGGCGGATGGATTGGTGGAATAGTTGAAACTAGTCTGAAAAACCTGCGAGCCATCCTGGTAGATCAACGTCTTTTCGCCCAGATCGGCGATGCGGCGATGAACTTCCAGATCCACGCCGTTGAAATCGTGCAGATCGCCGGCGAGGTCGAAAATGCGCCGCACGACGGCATGGTTCAGCTGAAAAGGCTGCGGGCTGGGATCGTCGGAAAGCTGGCGAATATCGGCGGTGCAGGCGCCGTCTTCGGCGACCTTGATCTCGACGAACTCGGGATAGCTGGACTTGAATACTTTACGGAAGGTAATCGTTGCGCCGCTGGAGGGAGTCGTCTGCGCCAGTATACCCGGTGCACTGGCGAGAAACACCGCAGCGAGCGCCCACACCCACCCGGGATGGACCCTTGAAATCATCTCGCAAGAATGTAGCTTACCGCAAACAGAGTTGCTCGGAGCCAACGGAGTGAATAATTTTAAGCGGGTGTCAATCGGCGCCAGTCGCTCGCGCCGGCGCGGAGCGAGGCAAACCGGCCGAAACGGCGCCGCGGGTGGCGGTAGCGAGGCGTTCGCGGGCGCGGGAAAGATGCGCGTGGCACAGCGCCACGGCAAGCGCGTCAGAGGCGTCCGCAGGCTCGGGAACCGCGTCCATGGCGAGGAGCGAGCGGACCATTTGCTGAATCTGCTGCTTTGAGGCGGCTCCGAAACCAGCGACGCTGGCTTTGATCTCGCGAGGCGAGTAGTTGTGCGCCGGAATTTGCGCTTGGGCGGCGGCGAGCAAAATTACTCCGCGCATCTCGGCCAGCTTCAAAGCGGTGCGCATGTTGAGCGAAGTAAACACGGCTTCCACGGCAACTGCATCGGGCGCGAATTCTTCCACCAGATTAGAAATGAGCAGATGGATTTCGCGCAGGCGAAGGCCGAACGTCATTTGTCGCGGCAATTTCAGCGCGCCGAAGCGCATGCAGGCGGCCCGCGAACCATCGGTTTGAATCACGCCATAACCGATGGCGCCGGCCACGGCCGGGTCGACGCCGAGGACGCGCAGCTTTTGAGAGGCAGCGGATTGCGGCCGAGAAATCATCGAACGCGCAAGTGTATCCGCTGCGCGGAAGCGGAAGGTAGAGAATTTTGACGGCGGGTGCGCGAGGAGAACTAGAGTTGGAAGCTGCAGGCGAGCAGTACAACAGCAAAACCTGGCCGCGGGGGCGAGGCGCTTCCGTAACGAGAGAAAAGATGAGGCCTTCAGCGGCTAAAGCCGAGCCGAACTCCTGGCCTCGATTTCATGGCTGAAGCCATGCCCACAAAGATTCTCGCCGGCGGGGCGGCTAGCTGGCGACGGCGGCCTGGAGTTCCTTTTCGTCGATGTCGAAATTCGCGTACACGTGCTGGACGTCGTCGTGATCTTCGAGGGCCTCGACCATGCGCAGCATCTGCTGCGCCTGCGCGCCAGTGAGCTTCACGTAGTTCTGAGGCAGCCACGACACTTCGGACGACGTGGGCTTGATGCCAGCGGCGACGAGCGCCTCACGAACTTTCTCGAGCGCTTCGGGCGGGGAGATGACTTCCCAAGCGGAGCCATCGTCGCGCAGATCTTCGGCGCCGGCATCGAGGACGATGCTCATCATCTTGTCCTCGTCGGCGAGCTCTTTCGGCACCACGATATCGCCCTTGCGATTGAACATCCAGCCGACAGCTCCCGTTTCCGCCATGTTCCCGCCATTTTTCGAGAACATGTGGCGGACCTCGCTGACGATGCGGTTGCGATTGCTGGTCACTACCTGCACGAGGACGCCGACGCCTCCGGGACCGTAGCCTTCGAACATGACTTCGTCGAGAGTTTCGCCTTCGAGTTGCCCGGTACCGCGCTGAATGGCGCGCTCGATGTTGTCGTTGGGCATGTTTTCATTTTTGGCCGCGGAGATGGCGGTGCGCAGACGCGGATTGGTGTCTGGATCCGCGCCGCCGACGCGGGCGGCGATGGTCAATTCCCGGATGAGCTTGGTGAAAATCTTGCCGCGGCGCGCGTCAGTAGCCGCCTTTTTGTGTTTGATGGTGGCCCATTTAGAGTGTCCAGACATGAATCAACCTTTACCGGAAGCTGTGGCAGGAGCGGTCGTATAGCTCTTGCGACGACAGTTTAGCAGCGGCCCACAAGCCCGCGCAAGCGGCACCGACGATCGATCGTGAAGGGGAGAATTTTGCTTCCGCGACGGAGAGGGGATGCAGCTAAATCGATTTATAACCGGCTGCAAATTAAAAGCGCGGCGCCCTTCTGCGCGCCGCGCTTGATTCCGATCAGATTTTGCTTCGCCGATTGCCGTTAGCACACTCAGGACTGCACTGGCTGCATACGAGATGACGAGCGCTTTCGCCGCAGGATGAACAATCCGAGGAGGCCAAACCCCAACAACGCAATCGAAGATGGTTCCGGCGTCGCTACCGTGGAAGCCGTAGCCGTGCCGGAAAGAAAATCGAACGTTGCTCCCGTCCCGAAAATCTCACCGAGCGAGGGGGGTTGCGTGGGGTACAAAGTGCTGTCCGGCGAAACGACCAAAGTTCCATCGTACGGATCCGCCGAAGAGAACGCCAACTGCACGCCAGCACTACTGGTCGGGGTGAAGAAGTCTATCGCATCAATGCCAGCGGGGTAGCCCATCGCCGCTACCGACTCAGAAGGCTGTGCACCATCGCCGGAAATCGTGCCGATCGGCGTTGTAAATGACCAATCGCCGACGATCATGCCGGTCGTGGGGTCCACGGTGTAGGTGCCGGTGACCGGGTCAGACCCTGTGCACGAACTGCCTGAAACAACGCAGCCTGTGCCGGTAAGAGTGACATACACGTCCGCACTATCCGCAGCCGCAAGACGAGGCATGAACAAGACGCAAAATACGACAGCCACCAACATGTATCCTGCTCGGCGTACGAGCCCGAGACTCGACATAAGATCCTCCCAAGCCGCTGGCTGTACCACAGCCAACCGACCATTCAACGATTGCCGCCCGGGCCACTGCACCCGAGCGCCCAGCCCAATTACCCGTGCCCGGGCTAAATACCTCGCACGCGACGGTCCATTATGGCACACCCTAGGACTAAAGCACTTAGCAAAACCAGGACACATTTTACGTGGATATTCGAGTAACAGGGCGTACACCAATGCGCAAATATTTGCCATCGTCAGGACGACAAAGATTGGCCAAAGTCAGGTAAATCACTGAGATACGGACTCGGGTTCATTTTGGAGCGCCTATGCGCTCTGCCCGCAGCGCCGAAGTTTCACCGGCGCTTCATCGTGTGATAACACGTGGCGCGTATCTATTACGCGTATCGATTAGCCGTCCTGCTACAGACCTGCAGTCAGTTCGGAACGCGAGCGGCCACGTAGGCAGCTCTGGGCCGGGAACAAGGAGTTGGCTCGATCAAGATTCTCCGAAGTACCTCACCCTGAACGCCCCCCTGGCCCGTCCTACTCACCCCTGGGACGGGCCAGTCCCTTTTTTGCGAGTCTTTTTGGACGACTTGCGGCGACAAGCCAGATGTATGCTGGAGCGGCGGCAGAGCTTGCATATCGACCGTAGTTGCCAGTCGCCCGCGATCGGAGAAATCCAGTGGTTCGCATGCCTCGTAGTGTTGCGCTAACGCAGGTGATGGAGTGGGATGATGGAAGCGTCCGTCGTAAAGAAGATTATCTGGCGGCGGAAGAACCGCTGGAGATTCGAATCGACGAACAGCCGTTAAGCGTGACCATGCGAACGCCGGGGCACGACCTGGAGCTGGCCGCGGGATTTCTGTTCACCGAGGGGATCGTCGAGCGGCGCGGGCAGATTCTAGAGCTGGAGGAAAACGCCGGCGAAAACGCAGCCAATCGCGGCAACGCGGTGCGCGCGAAATTGGCGGCAGAGGCCATGCCCGATTTTGGGAAGATGCGCAGGCACTTCTTCGCGGCGTCGAGCTGCGGGATTTGCGGAAAAGCGTCCATCGATGCGGTGCGGGCAAGGACACTTGCGCCTCCGAGTACAGCGTTTCGGCTCGACGCGGAAGCGCTGATTTCCATGCCGGACGCGCTGCGGGAATCGCAAGCGGTGTTTGGACGCACCGGCGGGCTGCATGCGGCGGCGCTATTCGATGCCGCAGGCGAACTGCTGGTGCTGCGAGAAGATATCGGGCGGCACAACGCGGTCGACAAGGTGATTGGCTGGGCGCTGCTGGACGAGCGCGTACCGCTTTCGAGCACGGTGCTGTTGGTGAGCGGGCGGGGTGGCTTCGAAATCGTGCAAAAGGCGATTGTGGCAGGACTGCCGGTGGTCGCGTGCGTATCGGCGCCTTCCAGCCTGGCCGTCCAGTTGGCGAGGGAGCTGGGGCAGACGCTGATCGGATTCCTGCGCGGGCGGCGGTTCGTTATTTACGCCGGAGACGACCGGATGACCGATCGCGCCAAACAGGCGAAGGGTTAGTTCACCGCCGCTCCGCGTGCATTGCGCCCCGACAGGGGAATATCCCGATCCAGAATCATGGCGCGGAAAGCGTCCAGCAGCACGCGATCCCACCACCCGCGCTTGGCTTCCTCTTCCATGATGGCCAGAGCCACAGCCGAAGTGGAAGCTTTGCGATAGGGTCGATCCGTGGTGAGCGCGTCGTACACGTCAGCCAGTTGCAGGATCGCCGCCGTGACAGGAATCTGCGAGTTGTGAAGTCCATCGGGGTAGCCAGAGCCGTCGTGGCGTTCGTGGTGGTGGCGGATAATCGGCAAAACCAGGCGAAAAGTGCGCAGAGGCGCGCAGATGGTTTCGCCGACGATCGGATGCTTGCGCATGATCAAAGTCTCTTCCGGAGAAAGCGGGCCGTGCTTGAGCAAAATGGCGTCGGGCACGGCCACCTTGCCGATATCGTGAACGATGCCGGCGCGGCGCAGAGCGCGAATCTGATCTTCGGGCAATTTCAGTTTTTCACCCAGGCGGGCGGACATGTCCGCGAGCCGCTCGCAATGGCCGCTGGTGTAAGGGTCGCGCGCTTCGATGCTGCGCGCCAGACTGAAAAGAACGGATTCGGCGTGCTCCAGTTCGTCGGTAAACAGCTTCAGGCGAACGAGCGAACGAACGCGGGCGAGGAGTTCGTTGATGTCGATGGGTTTGCTGAGAAGATCGTCCGCGCCGGCGTTGATGCCTTGAATGCGATCTTCAGTGGCGGAAAGGCCCGTGATTAGAACCACCGGCGTGAGACGGGTTTCGGGCCGCGCCTTGATGCTGCGGCAGACTTCAAATCCGCTGATGCCCGGCATCATGATATCGAGCAGAACAAGGTCGGGGCGAAACGAGGCACACGCCGCGAGCGCGGACGGGCCATCACTCGCTTCGCAGACTTCAAAGCCTTCGCGCCGCAAAAGGATTGCCAGCGCGGACCGAGCGGCAAGTTCATCGTCTACGATCAGAATTCGTTCAGTCATTCGTTGCGCAGCGCGCGCTCCACAACGTAGCGTGCGGCACGACCCAGACGGGCAAATATAAAAACGCGCTGGGCGAGCGCAGGACCATGGATTATTTCGCCGTCCGTCGGAATAAATGTATCCTGTCCGGTACTCTGGGACAACATCGAATCACCATAGCCATGCATCTCCGATTGCACGTGAGATGCCACGAAATGCGTGAGGCCGTTTAATTAAGATGAAGAATGCGAAGAGAACGTTGACTGCGGAATCCTTGCGCGAAGTGGGTACCAGATTGGAACAGGCGCATAAGGCTTTCCGGCGGCGCTACCCTGGCGCGACTGCCGAGCGCCAGCCGGTCCACGTCTTATACGGCGGCGCGCAGCTTTTTCGTTCGAACACGATCCGGCGATTGGGCGAGATGGCGCTGAAATCAGTGGATGACTACGCTCCGGACTTCGCGGCTTTCGCAAAAGCGTTGGCCCTGCCGGGCGCGGAAAAGCTTCCCGCTGCGCCGGACGCGATTGCCACGATCGCGAAGTCCGTGGAAGGCGATGCGGCTGCCGCGCGGAGGGAAAACCGGCCGGCATGGTTCGCGCATACTGTTTACCAGCGCGTGCGAGAAAAACTGCGGCGCGAAGCAGTGGAGGACTTCCGCATCGATTTCGAAGACGGCTACGGCAACCGGCCGGACGACGAAGAGGACGGCCATGCCGCGGCGGCGGCTGAACAAGTGGGCGCGGCAAAAAATGAAGGGCAACTCCCGCCGTTCATCGGTATCCGCATCAAGCCGCTTACCGAAGAGTTGCGGGAACGCAGCCTGCGCACACTCGACATTTTTCTGACGGAACTTGCGGAAAAAACGCGCGGCGAGTTGCCGAATCCGTTTTACATCACTTTGCCGAAAGTTTCGCTGCCGGATGAGGTGGCTTCGCTGGCGGATGTTTGTTCGCGCCTCGAGCCGATGCTCGGGCTGGAACCCGGCGCGCTGCGGATCGAAATCATGATCGAAACGCCGCAAGCGATTTTCAACGAGCGCGGCGAAACGAATCTGCTGCCGCTGGTTAGCGCGGCGCGGGGGCGTTGCGTAGCGGCGCATTTCGGGCCGTTCGATTACACCGCGTCGCGCAATATTTCCTCGGTCCATCAGCCGCTTCGCCATTTCGCCTCCGATTTCGCGCGCGAAGTGATGCAGGTAGCGCTGGCGGGCACGGGGATTCGGCTGGCGGACGGTCCGACAAACATCATGCCGATCCCACCGCACCGGGCCAAGGAAAGCGCGGAGCTCAGCCTTCGACAAATTGAAGAGAATCGCGCGGCCGTGCATCACGCATGGAAAATGCATTTCGACAACATCAGCCGCTCGCTGGCGCACGGTTTTTATCAGGGATGGGATCTGCACCCGGCGCAGCTGCCGCCGCGCTACGCCGCCGTCTATGCGTTTTTCCTTGAGAATCTGGAGTCTGCCGCGGAGCGGCTGAGGAATTTCGTCGAAAAAGCGGCGCAGGCGACGCGCGTGGGGCAGGTGTTCGACGACGCGGCAATGGCGCAGGGACTGGTGAATTATTTCCGGCAGGCGATTACCTGCGGCGCGCTGACCGCCGGTGAAGTGCAAGAGGTCACCGGCGTTTCCGAGGCAGAATTGCGCGGCGGGTCGTTTTTGAAAATTCTCGAAAACCGCAGATAGAGGCGAGTCGCGAAGCGGCGCCAGGTGGTCACCCACCCAAAAAGCGCCGAACTGGCGGTTGGTCCCGCGAGGCCTCTCTATTCGGCAGGCGTGAAAGATGGTACCCGCGGCTAGTGCATGGGAGCGCGGCGGCCGCGGCCTTTGGCCGCTTTCATGAGGAAGAGCAGCGGAATTACGGAAAGCGAAATCATGCTCATCACCCAGAAATTATCAACGAACGAGAGCATCATGGCCTGGCGCTGCAGCTGCGCGTAAATCAGCTGCTGAGCCATTACCGCGGCGTGCGCTGCGTCCAATCCGCGCGCGATCAGCATATGCGTGATGCGCAGTAGCGCCGCTTGATAGCCGTGGTTCATGGGAGTGAGATTGGGAACCAGCCGAGCCTGGTGGAATTGCGCGCGCCGGTCAAGCATGGTGGTAACGAACGAGATGCCGGTGCTGGCGCCGATGTTGCGCGCGAGATTGATAAAGCCGGTAGCGTTGTTGGTTTTTGCCGGCGGCACGAACGAAAACGCCATCACGTTGATCGGCACGAAGAGAAACGCCGTGCCGGTGCGCGAAATCACCCAATCGAGGACGGTGGTGCGCATGCCCACTTCCAGACTGAATCGCGAAAGTTGCCATAAACCGAGCGAGATGACGCATAAGCCAAAAACGACAATCCAGCGCGCCTCGATCTTGCCAAGCAGCCAGCCCACGAAAGGCAAGATGCCCAGTAACACCATCCCTCCCGGAAAAAGCACCAGGCCGCTTTGCATGGCGGTGTAGCCCATCAATGTTTGCAGCATGAGGGGGAGTAGCACGGTGGTGCCGTACATGACCACGCCGAGCACATACATCATGAACGTGGAGATGGCGAAGTTGCGGTCCTTCAGCAGGCGCAATTCGACTACCGGATCTTTGACGTGGAGCTCCCAAAAAATCAGCCCGATCAGAGCCGCCACGGCGATCAGCGTGGCCCACACAATAAAAGACGATCCGAACCAATCGTCGCGCTCGCCTTTATCCAAGACTACTTGCAGGAAACCGAGTCCCACGGCAAGCAGGCCGAGACCGATGAAATCGATGCGCAAGCCGTCTTTGATGGACTTGCGGATGGCGCCGTCGGCATCAACGATGAGAACCGAGGTGAGCAGCAACGAAATGATTCCCACCGGCACGTTCAGAAAGAAAATCCAGCGCCAGGTGTAGCTGTCGGTGATCCAGCCGCCCAACGTAGGCCCGACGGTGGGCGCCAGAACTACGCCCATGCCGTAGATGGCCATCGCCATGCCCTGCTTCTCACGCGGAAAGCTATCGACCAGAATGGCCTGCGAGATCGGTTGCAAGCCTCCGCCGCCCGCGCCCTGGATGGTCCGGAAGAGCACCAAGAGCGGCAGCGACGGCGCGAGTCCGCAAAGAAGCGAGCTGAGCGTGAAGACCACCACGCAGCCCATAAAAAATTTCTTGCGGCCAAACAGGGTGGAGAACCAGCCGGTAAGGGGCAGAACGATCGCGTTCGAAACGAGGTACGAAGTGAGCACCCAGGTGCTTTCGTCCACGCTGGCGGAAAGGCTGCCGGCGATGTGCGGCAGCGATACGTTGGCGACGCTGGTGTCCAACACTTCCATGAAGGTCGCCAGCATCACGGTGATGGCGATCAGCCACGGATTTATCTCCGGCACAGGTTGTGCGTATTCGGCGGCAGTGTCCATCAACGGGCTGAAATGCTAACGCGGGTTCGCCGCGGCGGCAAATACGAGTTTTCGGCGGAATTCACAAGCCGTCGCCCAAGCGCATGGAACGCGGTACCGACGGCCGGGTATCGAACCTCCCGGTCGGCCAGCGATCGACGCCGCTCCCCTTAATCGAACTTCACTTTCCGGTTTTTCGCCGGGCAACTCGCAAGATGAGTACAATCGCTCCATGTTGCTCCGCGAGGCCACGGGACGCTAACGGAGAGCCTGCCGATGACGCCGAGTTCCACGGTCGAATTTCTGCTTCTGTTGCTGATCATAGCCTCAGCGATCGCTGTAGTGGCTTTGCGGCTGCGCGTTCCTTACACAGTGGCTCTGGTGGTTGCGGGGCTGGCGCTGGGTTCCGTCCACGTGAAGGCGTTGGAAGGCCTTTATCCGGGGCAGCATCCGAATTGGCTGACGCCCAACGTGATCCTGATTCTGTTTCTTCCCGGGCTGCTCTTCGAGGGCAGCGCCCAAATCAATTTTCGGCGGCTGCGGCAGAACCTGGGGCCGGTGCTGATCCTGGCGAACGTGGGCGTGCTGATCGCGACCGTCTTCACGGGCTACGTGCTGCATTGGGCCATGGGTTTGCCGCTGCTGGTGACGCTGCTTTTTGGCGCCATCATTTCGGCCACCGACCCGATCTCCGTGCTGGCGATTTTCAAGGAGCTTTCCCTATCGAGGCGGCTCTCGCTGCTGGTGGAAAGCGAGAGCCTGGTAAACGACGGCACGGCCGCAGTGCTGTTCCAGGTTTTGCTGGCCGGCGTGGTCACGGGACAGCTGCGCGTCGGCGCCGGCGCGGTGCATTTTTTCGGCGAAGTTTTTGGCGGCGGGGCAATCGGCTTGGCGCTCGGATACCTGATGAGCTTCATCACCATGCAGATCGACGATCCGCAGATCGAGATCACGCTGACGACGATTCTGGCTTACGGATCGTACATGCTGGCGAACCAGCTGCACGTTTCCGGCGTGCTCGCTACCGTGGTCGCGGGAATTACGGTGGGCAACGTCGGAGCGAAGCTGGGCATGAGCGTGCGCACGCGCATTGCGTTGTGGGCCTTCTGGGAATACTTCGCGTTCGTGCTCAACTCAATTCTTTTTCTGCTGATCGGGATCGAAGTCCGGGTGGGACAGCTTTTCCGCAGATGGCCGGTGATTCTGCTGGCGGTCGCGACGGTGTTGGTGGGACGGGCGCTGGCAGTGTACGGACTGGTGCCGCTGAGCAATCTTTTCAGCCGCAGCATTCCGATGCGCTGGAGGCACGTGTTGGTGTGGGGTGGACTGCACGGTGGACTTTCGCTGGCGCTGGCGCTGAGTTTGAGCGGAAGCTTTCCGTACCGGCAGGAACTGCTGGCGTTTACGTTCGGAGTGGTGGCGTTTTCCATCGTGGTGCAGGGGCTGACCATGAAGCCGCTGCTGCGCCTTCTGAAGATAACGGAGATCGCGGCGAGCGACGACGCCGTATCCCGGATCGAGCAGGTTGCGGTTTCGTCGGCACTGGTGGAACTGAGCCAAATGCTGAAGGCGCGGGTGATTTCGAGGCCCGTCTATGAGGCGCTTCGAAGTGACTTGCGCGGCGGGGACGAAGACCTGGGCGCGCAGATCGAACAACTGAACGCGTGGGACGGCGCGCGGGCCGGTTCTGAAATGCACGCCGCTTGGATGAGGCTATCGATCGCCGTCCGGCATGCCGTGAACCAAGCCGTCCGCGATGGCGAAATCAGTCCGGAAGCCGGCGCGCAAATCATCGATAACATGGAGCAGCAACTGGGAAAGATTGTCTGGAATCATGGCTCGAAAAGCGCGAGCTAAAAGACGCGAAAATTCCCGGCAGCGGCCGGGGCTTGGCTGCAGCGGCGGATCAGTCGTGCGTCGCGGGGCCGCTGAGCTGTACCAGAGAACCAGGGTCTGCTGAGCCGCCGCCCAGCGTTTGCGGCGCGCGCCAAGCGTCCATGGCAGCGATCTGATGCACGCAGGAGACGGTGCAGCGCGGCGCGCAGCCTTTCTTGGTAAGAAATTCGCGGTGGCGCTGCTCGTCGGTATATTGCGAGAGGGGGATGCCGGGGTAGCCGCGCTGTTGCGAGCAGTAATGCACCAGGCCATCCTCGCAGATATAGAGGTAGCGCGAGCCGGCGCGGCAGCGCCAATTGTTTTCGAGTCCAGCGGCAATGTTGTGCTGAAAACCGTTCACGCGCGTGAACGAGCGCTTGCCCAGCGACATGATTTCCTCGAAAATTTCGCGCTCGTGAGGGCCGAGCGGCTGCAGTTGGCCGTTGCCATCGTGAATGATGCCGACCGTGGACGTAAATCCAAGTTCGATAGCGCGTCGCGCAATGGTGAGCGCGTCCTCTGGATTGCGAACGCCGCTGCCCAGCACGGAATTGATGTTCACCTGAAATTCGGCGTGCTCGGCAAGCAGCACGAGCTTTTGGTCGAGCACCTTGAGACTTTTTTTCGAGACGTCGTCGGGCTGCACGTTGTCGATGCTGATCTGTAGATATTCAAGGCCGGCGCGGTTGAGGCGCTCGATGCGGTCTGCAACCAGAAGGTAGCCATTGGTGATCAGGCCGGCAATGATGCCATTCCCGCGGATGCGCGCGATCACCGAGTCCAGTTCCGGATGGAGAAGCGGCTCACCGCCGCTGATGGTGATCACCGCGGTGCCCATGGCGCCGAGCCGGTCGATGCGGCGAAACATTTCTTCGAGCGGCACCGGCTTCGATACGTCGTCATACTCGTTACAGTAGGTGCAGGAAAGATTGCAGCGCCGCATGGGAATGATGTGCACCAGCAGCGGATGGCGCGTGGACGATAGTCCTTTGATCAGCATGCGGCCTTCGCGCAGCTTGCGATGAGCGGCGCGCACGCGTTTGCGGATTTTCTTTTGCAGGGTCACGAATCGAGACTATGAGGCAAGTTTTGGCGGGCCAGCCGAGTATGCTTGCTTCCCGGACGCAATGCCCGCACCGCGCCTCTAAATGCCATTATGCCATACAGCTCTGGACTTGCCCCGCGCGCCCGCCCGGAAGTTTCGAAGTTTCTTTGCCGTTTCCGTCACGATACAGGCAGCGGAAGCGCCTGAAAAGCTTTTCTGGAAACGCGCGCGCACCTGCTAATATTGATTTTCACGGCGGGTTAGGCTACGTTTTGATGCAGCGCGCATCTTAGTTCTCAGCCTCAAAGGTGTAATGCTCCAGGCGAGCAGGCGACGAAGGTCGTCAAGGTAGAAGGGGGTAGGGGAGATGTCCGATCCGGTAGCGGAAAAAGTGATTGCCACACTCGCGTCCGTGAAACGCATCCCGGCCGACACCATTCAGCTCGATACCAACCTGCAAGCCATGGGCATCGATTCGCTGGACGTATTTTCAATGGTCTTCGAACTGGAAAACGCCTTCCAGATTTCCATCCCGGACGACGACGTGCGCTCGATCAAGACCGTCAATGACGTGGTGGAAGGAATTAGGAAACTGCTCGCCGCGGCGCCATCGGGCGCCTCCCCCAATTCAGCCCCGACGCCGGCCAGCTAGCGAATGCCGCCACGCCGCGTTGCCGTCACCGGCATCGGAATCATCTCACCGCTAGGATCCACTCTCGACGAGAACTGGGACGCGTTGAGCCACGGGCGTTCGGCGATCGGGCCGATCCAAGCATTGGACTGTTCCAAACTGCGATTCCAGAATGGCGCGGAAGTGCGCGGATTCGAACCGACAAAGCATTTCCCGGGCGGAAAAGAAGATCAGCTGGACCGCTTCGCGCAGTTCTCCGTGGTGGCCGCGCGGGAAGCGCTGCGCGATTCGGGAATCGAACTTACTCCAGAGCTGCGGGAAGGCTGTGCGGTGATCTGCGGTTCGGCCGTGGGCGGGCAGGCGTCGATTGAAAAGGGATTCGAGGATCTGTGGGTGCTCGGCCGCGGGCGCGTTCACCCGCTGACGATCCCCAAGACCATGGCAAACGCAGGTTCGAGCCATATCTCCATGGACTTGGGTTTGAGCGGGCCCACTTACACGGTGTCGACGGCGTGCTCTTCGGCAAATCACGCGATGGGCCAAGCGTTCCGCATGGTCCGCAGCGGAGATGCGGAAATAGCACTTACCGGGGGGAGCGAGGCGTTCTTCACCATCGGCATGCTGCGTTCGTGGGAAGCAATGCGCGTGGTGGCCCCGGATACGTGCCGGCCGTTCAGCAAAGACCGCCGCGGAATGATACTCGGCGAGGGCGGCGCGATGCTGATACTGGAGCCGTTGGAGGCCGCCCGCGCGCGAGGAGCAAAGATCTATGGAGAAATTTGCGGCTTCGGGATGACTTCGGACGCGCATCACTTGACGCAGCCGACCGTGGAAGGTCCATCACGCGCCATGCGAGCGGCCTTGCGCGACGCGGAACTCGCTCCCGAAGAAATCGGCTACATCAACGCCCACGGCACCGGCACGCCGGGCAACGACCCGGCGGAATCGCGCGCCATTCGCGCCGTTTTCGGCGCGCACGCAGACAAAGTGGGTGTGAGCTCCACCAAATCACTCCACGGCCATGCTCTTGGCGCGGCCGGAGCGCTGGAAGCAGTGGCGACGCTGCTTGCCATTCGCAATGGAATTCTGCCGCCCACGGCGAACTACCTGGGGCGCGACCCAGAATGCGACCTCGATTACATTCCCAACGAACCGCGTGCCGCCAAAGTAGGCGCGGCGCTCTCGAACTCGTTCGCATTCGGCGGCCTGAACGCGGTGCTTGCTTTCCGCGCCGTGCCCGACTAATCTCCGGCTTCTCCGTAGGATTTCGAGGACGGAGAGACAATCCATGGAAGCGATTAATATCGTGAAGCAACATCCGCGTAATCCGGCGCATCGGAACTCCCGAATGCCCTACCCAGGGTGAGCAATGTCTCGTCGCGACCGGCTCTTGTGCCTTATCGCAGTAGCCTTGCCTCTTCTTTTTTTGGGCAGCGCTTCGCGCGCCTTCGCACAAACGCAGTTTGCCGATAGCGGCAGTTCCTCGAATTTCCGAGTTTTCCCCCGCGTGGGCGCTGACGTACGGGCGATCAAACGTGATTCCTCGGGGCGCTATTACATCCTCGCCAAACCGACGAACGTCGTGTGGGTATACGGGCCGCAAGGCCAATTGATCGGTCAAATTCCGAATGCCCATTCGGGCGGAGCGGCAATCGTGTACGCCGAAGACATTGACGTGGACTCGTCGGGCAATCTCTACGTCGCCGACCGCGGATCGAATGCGGTCGACATTTTTCGTCCGGATGGCTCGCTGCTGAATCGGGTGCCCGTGTTCGCGCCACTTTCCGTGGCCGTTCTCCCCGACAACCAGTTCGCGGTGGTAAGCCTTCGATCGAAATATTTGGTCAGTATTTACGATGACAATGGACAGCTTTTTTCGCGATTCGGAGACCGCACCGAGTTGAGCCCAGGCGCTACCGCCGAATCCCTGATGGACCCTGGCAAGATCTACTGCGACGCCGCGGGAAACATTTATTTCGCCTATACCTCAATGCCGGTCCCGACCGTCCGCAAGTACGATCGCGTGGGCTATATGGCGTATACGGCAGCGCTTCCGGTCGCGGACGCCGGCGCGGATTCGTCCAAACCCGAGGACCGATTGCAGGTGGGCATTAACCTGGGGCAGTCGAACTTTTCGGAGCAAGTGGGCGGATGGGCTTCGATTGGCAGCTCCGGCACGCTACAGTTTGGCAGCAGCGTGGGAACCGGCTTCGGCCAACGCATGCGCGGGGGATTTGCGCGATCGTTTGGGGGAGGCGGTCCGATGACGGGGGGCTTCGAGAATCCCTTCGCCACGGCCGGCCAGATGGGAAATCTAAACGGCGCGACGGTTTTCGGCGAAGGTACGATACAGCACGGAGTGTTGCATTTCGATACCGGCGCGCGCCTCGGCCGCGGACATTCCGGTCGCGGCGGCCAGAAGAATTCCGATGGTTCGGACGATTCAGATGCGAGCGGAGCCTCGCTCTTGCAATTCGACAGTCTGAATGGAGTTTCCAGCGGCGCCTATTCAAGCGGGACCGATCAGGACACAGAAATCCTGGATGCCAACTTCGCGGATGCCTTGGCATCGCCGGACGGGGCGTATGATCCGGGGCCGGCCGATATGGGATACGATCCGGCGATGACGCCGAACCTGCAGCCGGGAATGTTCTCCGGCAACATGTTCTTTCGTCCCCACCGCGGCGGATTTGGTTCGGGGTTTGGCGGAGGAGCTTTGGGGGGCCGGGGATTTGGCGGGGCCGGGCGCTCTGGCGGGTCGGCATTCGCGGGGGCTGGATCGGGCAATCCCGGCACCGGCCATCGAGAATTCGGACCGGCAGGCCACTTTGTCTTCAACACATTCAACGTCGCGGCAGTCGTGCGAGTGAACCTGGACCGGCCGGCGCAAACCGTCGGAAAGAAGCCAACCTTAACGGCTGTCGGCATCGATCCGCAATCCGGAGAAGCGTGGGTCGCGATCGGCAGTGAATTGATCCATCTCGCGAAGGATGGCTCGCAACTCGGCTCGTACCAGATCGCCACGCCAGACGGAACACCGCTATATCCCGACGCGATTCTTGTGGAACCCGATCGCCTGCTGCTGGCCGACGACCCACTGGGAATCTTTTCGTTCGCGCGTCCAGACCGCGGCGCCGCGCAGCCCGGGATGAACGTCACCGCAGAGCCAACTCAGGCGCAGGTCAGGCCCTAGCGGGAGATCGGAATCCGGCGAGCGTCAGCCCTGGCCATAAGACAACTGCCCTGAAATCAGGTGTATGCCGCATTGTTCACCCGACAAGCCACGCCTAGATTTTATAGTCGAGGTGCACACCGATGAGACGCATGCTCCTGTTCCTTCTGCTGGCCGCCGTACCGCTAAGCACGTTTGCACAGTCCTCAGAGAATAAGCGGCTCCGAGATATCGACTCTCAAATTCGCCGCGCGTCGTACGACATTAACGCCATCATGGCAGCGCCGGATAAGGCCATTCCGAGCGACCTGCTGGATAAAGCCGTATGTGTGGGCATTATTCCTTCCGAATTGAAGTTTGCTTTCATGTTCGGCGGCACTTACGGTCGCGGTGTGCTGGTTTGCCGCAAAAACGGCACGGGTGAATGGGGAGAGCCGGCAATGTTCACGCTAGGAGGAGGAAGCTTCGGCTTGCAGATTGGCGGAGCCGAAAGCAGCGTGATTTTCCTGGTGATGAATGCGAAGGGGGCGAGAGAGCTCACCACGTCCAACGCAAAGATCGGCGTGGACGTTACCGGCGCCGCGGGCCCGGTCGGCCGGCACTTGGCAGCCTCCACAACAGGGCAGATGGGGGCGGAAATTCTCACCTATTCGCGTTCGCACGGAATTTTCGCGGGCATTTCTCTCGATGGCGCGGTGATCAAGCAGGATTTGGAGGACGACCGCGCTTTATACGGAGCGAATGCCACGCCGAAAGACATCCTCATCCGTCAGACCGTGACTAAGCGGCCCGGGGCGAGAGTATTGAATCGCACCCTCGATAAGTATTCACCTCACGGAGGGCAGCCGATTACGCTGTAGGAATTGGGGAGTACGTGCGCTGTTAGCCACGGCGAAGGCCGTAGGCTAACGGCACGCGGAACGTAGAACGCCCGCGCTGCCTTAGAAGATCAGGTGGTGAAACATCGGCAGGATGGCTCCGGCCCAGCCACGGGGGTAGATTTCCCAGTGGCGGGTCAATTCGTCCGCCAAGGTAAACGTAATCAGCAGGCCCAGCCAGAAAACCGCGGCGATCAAGGTGATGCGCGAAAGGCCTTTGTTGTACTTCACGTGCATGAAGAACAGAACCACCAGCGTGGCTTTGCAGACGGCGATGAGGAGAGCGACGATTACGTTCCATTGCCCGAGATCCTGAAAGGCGATCCAGGTGGTAAGCGCCGTGGCGCAGAGCAGTGCGATGAAGACTCCCAGATAGGTGCTTACCGGGACGATATGCTCTTCATACAGCTCGTAATTCTGCGCGGCCTTTTCCTCGTGAGTCGACATCACTTCCCCCGTTCAGTAGCGAATCAAATATAGCAGCGGGAACAAAAAGATCCATACGATATCGACGAAGTGCCAATAGAGCCCGCTGATCTCCAGTGGCGCGAAGTAATGTTTCGTGAATTTGCCGCGCGCGGCCATGATGCAAAGAGTGGTCAGGATCCCGATGCCGACGATCATGTGCAGCGCGTGCAACCCGGTCATGAAGAAGTAGAAGCACATGAACATCTGCACCTGCGGGGCGTTGGCTCCCCACTGCGGCATGTTATGGAAGCCGAATCCCGGCATGATGTGGTCCACGTAGTCGTGATACCACTCGAAGCGGAACTTCAGGAACAAGAACGTGGCTCCCAGCAGCATCGTAAGGATCAGCCAGGAGATGATCGTGCCCTTTTTCCTGCCCGTCTGCGCCGAGCGAATCGCCATGGCCATAGTGAAGCTGCTGCAAATCAGAACCACCGTATTGATGGCTCCGAACTTCACTTCCAGAAGATGGCTGCCGATCAGGAACGCCTGCGGGTGCAGCGAGCGGTAGATGGTGTAGGCCGCGAACAAGCCGCCGAAGAACAGAATTTCGGTGGCCAGGAACACCCACATGCCCAGGCGGCCGGCGTCTCGCTGCTGTTCCAGGTCTTCGAACTGATGCGCAAATCCTGTCGGATTCGCGTCGTGCACCGTGGCGGCGTCAGACACGGGCCACCTCGGGTGCGGGTGCTGTTTCGTAGTTATATGCTTCTTCGGTCACGATAGGTGTCTTCTCAAAATTTTCAGTGAGTGGCGGCGACTGCGTGGTCCATTCCAGACCTTTGGCGCCCCACGGATTTGGTCCCGCGATTGGGCCGCTGCGCAGCGACCAGATCAGATAAATTACCGGGATGATGTAACCCACGGCAAGGACTGATGCGCCCGCCGAGGAAAGCACGTTGAGCGCTTGAAACTCCGCGGGATACATCGCATAGCGCCGCGGCATGCCCAGATAACCTAGAACGAATTGCGGGAAGAACGTGAGGTTGAACCCGATGAAGATCACCAGGGCCGCAAAGCGTGCCCAGAGATCCGGGTAGAGGCGCCCGGTAATCTTCGGCCACCAGAAGTGCAGGCCGCCCATCAGCGCCATCACCGCGCCTCCGACCATGATGTAGTGGAAGTGCGCGACGATAAAATAGGTCCCATTCAGGTGGACGTCGGTGGCCAGCGATGCCAGGAACAATCCCGTCAAGCCGCCGATGGTGAATAGCCCGATAAAGCCCAGGGCGTAGAGCATGGGCGCTTCGTAAGAGATCGACCCCTTGTAGAGCGTAGCCGTCCAGTTAAACACCTTCACCGCGGACGGAATGGCCACCAGGAAACTGAGCACGGAGAACACCAGGCCGGCGTATACGGACTGGCCGGAAACGAACATGTGGTGGCCCCACACCAGGAAGCTGATCACCGCGATGGCCAAACTCGAAAAAGCGATGAAGCTATATCCGAAAATCTTCTTGCGCGAAAACGCCGTGATGAGCTCGCTGATCACGCCCATACTCGGCAGGATCATGATGTACACGGCGGGATGCGAGTAGAACCAGAACATGTGCTGGAACAAAAGCGGGTCGCCGCCGAGGGCTGGGTCGAAAATGCCGACGTGCAACAGCCGCTCCAGCATCAGCAAAAACATGGTGACCGCGATCACCGGCGTAGCCAGCACGAAGATCACGCTGGTGGCGTACATGGCCCAGATGAAGAGCGGCAGCCGGAACCATGTCATGCCCGGCGCGCGCATCTTGTGAATGGTGACCACGAAATTCATGCCGGTGAGGATCGACGAGAAGCCGCCAATGAAAATCGCCATGGCGGCCAGAAACACATCGGTGTGAGACGACAAGCTGCTGTAAGGCGTATAGAACGTCCAGCCGGTGTCGACGCCGCCTGTGGCGACCACGTAGAGCATCAAGCAGCAAGCGGTGGCAAACACGTACCAGCTAAGCAGGTTCAATTTCGGGAACGCGACGTCGCGCGCCCCGATCATCAACGGAATCAGGAAATTTCCGAGCGTCGCGGGAATCGACGGCACCAGGAAAAAGAACACCATGACGATGCCGTGCGTGGAGAAAAGCTTGTTGTAGGTTTCAGGCTCGACCAGCGCGCCCTGCGGTTCAAGCAGGTTCAGGCGCATCAAAGTGGCGGCGATTCCGCCGACGATAAACATCACCGTGATGGTTCCGAGATAGAGCAGCCCGATGCGCTTGTGATCGAGCGTCAACAGCCACGATTTTACGCCGTAGCGAGCGTTCAGATAGTTGATTTGCGGTTCGGCCGAAGCGCCCGGGGCTTGGTCGATGGTGGCCGTGGTACTCATTGCCCGTTCGTCCTTTCTTGCGGTTGCAGCGACTTCACGTAAGCAATCAGCTGGAGGAGCTGCTCCTCATCTACCTGTCCGGTGAAGGTCGGCATAATCTGCGGGTAGCCGGCCACGTGAATGGTGCTAGGAGTCAAAATCGCCTCGCGCAGGAAGGTATCGTCAACCACTTGCGTGCCGCCGCCGGCCATCTTTTGCGGCTTGCCGTAAATGCCCGCCAGCGAAGGTCCGGTGCTGGAAGCCGTGCCCGTATGGCAGGTATCGCAGCCCAGCTGGGTAAACAGGCGCGCTCCCTGCTGTGCCAACGATTCCGACTGTTCGCCGGCCGATAGCCACGCCGCGTAATCCGTGGGGCTCATCACGTACACCCAGCCAATCATTTCCGAGTGGTTCGTCCCGCAATATTGCGAGCAGAAGAGATGATACACCCCCGCCTGATCGGCCTTAAACCATACCGAGGTGTAGCGGCCGGGAAGAACGTCCTTCTTCACGCGAAACGCGGGAATGTAGAAACCGTGAATCACGTCCTGCGAGGTCATCGTCAGCTTGATCGCTTCGCCCACGGGGACGTGCAGCGCGTCGATTTCGCGCGGCCCCTCGGGATGCTGAATCTGCCACATCCACTGCTTACCGATGACGAAGATCTCGCGGGCGTTCGCCGGAGGACGCGCGTTGCGAACGAACAGCGCGGAGGACCACACGAAGATCACCACGCAGATGAGCGAGGGGATAATCGTCCAGCTCAGCTCCAGGAACATGGACGTGTGCGTTTCCGGAGCCGTTTGCTGGCCGGGCCGGCGGCGGTACTTGATCATGAAATAGAAAATGATCGAAAAGATCAGGACCGAAAAGAAAACCGTGATGCCCGTCAGAAAGTAATACAGATGATCGACGCTCTCCGCGATCGAAGAAGCCGCGGGCGGCGAAAGCGGAAGCCCGGCCCACAGGGCCGCCATACTGTTCAAGGCGAATTGAGTGAGACCCATCATCACCGTTCCGTCACAATCCTTTGCAGGCGCGCCAGTATCTCAGCGCCCGTTTCAAGCGTTCGTCTCCGGCAGCGCGTAGTGCTCGCCGCGGAAGAGGCAAATCAAAATAATCCCGCCGATCAACACCGTCAGCCCGCCGGAAATCTTCAGCACGCGATCGATCAAAAGCCCGTATTTGCCGGTATGCGGATCGTAATGATAGCAATACAGCAAAACATGATCGACCGGCGAACCGATCTTCCCGTCCGAGGCCTGCTCCAGCGCGAACTGCAAATCGCGCTCTTTGTATTGCACGCCGTAGAAATAATTGGAAAGCTTGCCCTGCGGGGTAAGCACCATAATTCCGGCGGCGTGCGCGAACTGCTTGGAATCCGGATCGTACGCGTAATGAAAGCCGACGGCGTCCGCGAGCTGCTTAATCTGCGGCTGATCGCCCACCAGAAAATTCCAGCCCTGCTCGGCGCCTGGCCGCGCGTACATTCCCGTATACATCGCCTGCTTGGTGGCCGCGAGCACGGTGGTATCACTCGGATCGATGCTCACGGTGACGACGTTGAAATCCTTGCCGATGGTCGGAGGAATATGTTCCAGCGCGCGATCCAGGCCGTTGAGCACCTGGGTGCAAAGCATCGGGCAGGTGTAGTACACGAGCGTAAGGATGACGGGCTTGCTGCCGAAATACTGCCCCAGCTCGACGGTCTGGCCGTGCTCGTCTCGAAAAGTGAGATTCAGCGGGATGCGATGGCCCAGCTGTTCATCGAAACGCACCTGCTTGAGCAGGTCCGGATGCACGCCGATATTTTCGGACGTGATGAACTGCGCCCGGGAAACCGACGGGACCGCCAGCGCAGCCGCCAGGATCGCTCCCAGGAGGCTGAATCGTATCGCTCGCGTTTGAAACTTGTTTTTCACCTTCGGTTACTCGATTCCTCGCTTCATGCTTTTCGCTTACTTTTCCGCAGCAGCCATTTGCGCGTCGTAACTTGCCGGATTGGCAAGATACGCGCACGGCCCTTGCACTTCATCACCGCCGGCGACGGTCGCGGGCGGCGGATCAGGCGCCGCGGCTCCCGTGGGAGCTTCACTCGCAGGCCGCGTGGGCAGCCCCTGCGCCAGAATCAAATTCATCGCCTGGCTAATCGGAATGCGAACAATCCCGGCCTGGCGATCCACCCAGCTGTAGGTGTTGACGTTTTGCTCTTGCTGCTGGCAAAAATCGACCAAATCCTGGTGCGGAGTAGCCTGCAACATCGGGCTCGGCGGCATCTCACGCGCGTTCGGATTCACCACAGCGGAGGGAGCCGCGGGCGCGCCCAGTGGCGCTTCCCGTGAAAAGAAGTTGAACGCCCAGGCCATGCCCAGCAGCGTGATCACGATCACCACCGCGAGCCAGAAGCCGAACTGGAGCAGCACGGAAATGCTCGCGTCGCGCTTCTCGTAACCGGCGCCCGCGTCGGGAGCTTCTTCGTTGTGCTTGTGCTTAGTCGCCATGCTCGGGCTCCAACACTCCTTCAAATCTGGGATCGTGCAGCGGCAAGAGCGGCAGCTTTTTCAGCTGGCCCGCGAACGTACCGAGCCACAAACCGCCAATGCCCACGATGGCGAACAAGTCCAACCAGTGAATTCGCGGCCCCGATTTTTCGAACGCCGGCACCACCACCCAGTAGATATCCAGAAGCGTGATGCAGATGATGAGCAGCGCGACAGCGGATAGCCGGGCTGGCTGGCGCTTCACCCGCCTCTGCAGCAAGAAAAAGAACGGAACGAAAAAATGGAGGATTACGAGCGCCACGGCAATCGGCGCCCACGATCCAAAGGCGCGCTGCGTGTACCACGGAATTTCGTCTTTCAGGTTGCCGGCCCAGGTGATCAGCAATTGATCGAACGAGAGATAGGCCCACAACATCAGGAACGTCAGCATCAGGTTGCCGAGATCGTTGAACCGCAGCGGATCGACGGCGTCTTTAATAGGCTCGGTGTTCGAAAGCATGCGCAGAACGAAGACCGAAAACGACATCGCCGCCAGAACTTCGATGATGATCCAGAGCATGCCGTAGATGGTGGAAAACCAGTGCGGCTCGAGCGACATCACCCAATCGACCGCCGCGCCGGTGACGATGAAACCCCACAGAATCACGCCCGGAGCGCTGAGCGCGGTCATCTTGCTCTTGTATTTGAATGGATCGCCGTCTTGATCCTGCGCGCGCGACCATTTGTTGAGCAAGGTGACGATCAAAAGCAAGATCGCAAAATAGATCACCGCGCGGATGATGAATGCGTGCGTCGTCAGCCACCACTGCTTTTGCTGCAGGATGGGATCAGCCGCGACCGCATCCGGACGCGACCAGGCGTACAGCTCCCGAATCCCGAAAAAAATGGGAATAAACAAAACCGCCATCACCCAGAGCGAACGCGTGCCCGCTTCCAGAATCCGGCGCAGCGGATAGCCCCAGCGGCCGCCGGTCAGGTGGTGCAGCATCAAAATCGCCATGCAGCCGGACGGAATGCAGAACCAATACAGGTAGGCCCACAGATATGAATGGAACAGGCTCTGCCAACCGGCGAAGCCCGCGTGCTCGCCACCGAGCACCCCAAAGATGACGAATAGGACGCTGCCGATCAGGCCCCAGATGTAGCCCTGATTGCGGACGCGATCGAACCGAGCTGTGTCTGACGAAGTCATTGCGCTTGCCCCGGCGTCTGGCCTGCTGGCGCCTGCATTAATTTCTGCCGCTCCTCTTGTGGCACGTCCTGCAGCGGGGCGCTCCCACTCAACTGCAGCACGCGAATGTAGGCGGCGATCCGCCAGCGGTCCGCGGGAGTCACGCGGGCAGAGTAGCTATACATCGCGCCGATACCGTTGGTCATAACCTGATAAAAGTGTCCCACGGGCGCTTCGCGCAGCCGAGGCAACATGTACGAAGGCGGCTCCGGAAAGCCGCGCTGCACGATCATACCGTGCCCGGTGCCGGTGTAATCGTGGCATGGCGAGCAATAGATGTTGTAGCGCTCCCGGCCGCGCTCCAGATCGGCGCGCGTGATGGGAAACGGAAAGCGGTTGGAGAGCACGCCATTTTCAGTGCCCGAATACATCAGCTCGTCGATGCGCAGATCTTCGCGCGCCACCGTTCCCGGCACGGCCGGGCGGTTGGAGCGTCCGTCGGCAAAAAACTTGCTCGGCCAATCCGGCAGATACTTTGGCTGGATGTGCATGTCAAGCCGGCAGCCGGAGAGCAACAGGGCCACGCCCGCCAGGCAAGCAGCCGTCTGCAATCGCCGCCAACCGGCCCGCGCTCGCGTGCGCTGTTCGCCGCCGGATTTCTTCTCAATCCTCAATTTCAAATACCCCATGCGGATTCAAGCCTTCCAAAAATGCTTTGGTCTGCGCCAGATCGAAATTTTTATCGCGCGACTTGATGCACAAAAAGAATTTGTCGGTGGTGGAAAGCGCGAAGCGCTCCACGTTGAACACCGGATGGTACGGCGTGGGCAATCCATTGAGCGCCAGCATGCCGATCACGGTGGCGAGCGCGCCGCCCAGAATGGTCAGCTCAAACGTAATCGGAATCCAGGCCGGCCAGCTATTGAACGGCTTGCCGCCGATATTCAGCGGAAAGCTGATCACGTTGGCGTACCAGCACATGAAGAATCCGGTGCATCCGCCGAGGAAGCCGCCGGTAAACGTGATGAACGGCAGCGCCGTCCAATCGAAGCCAATCGCTTCCGCCAAACCTTCCACCGGAATGGGAGAGAAGGCGTCGATGCGCCGGTAGCCCGCCGCCCGGGTGCGGTGCGCGGCAGCCAGCACCTCTTCCGCCGAATTGAATTCGGCCATCAAACCGTACATGGTCTTACGACTCATGATTCGAAAATTGCTCCAGATACATCGTTCTCAAAAACTCGCTCTGACTTCTCGCCTTACGCGCCAATCGCCGGATTCGGATTACGCACACGGGCCAAATAGCTGGTGCGCGGCCGCGTGTTCAGGTCCGCCAGCAGCACGTAGTCCCGCTCCTTCGCCTTCATCTTCGCAATTTGGCTGCTCTTGTCGTTCATGTTGCCGAAGGTGATCGCTTGCGCCGGGCACACTTGCTGGCACGCGGTGACGATTTCGCCGTCGCGGACCAGGCGGTCTTCGCGGGTCGCGCGAATCTTCGCTTCCTGAATTCGCTGCACGCAGTACGTGCACTTTTCCATCACCCCGCGGCTGCGAACGGTCACGTCCGGGTTGCGCACGCCGTACAGGCTCTTCGTGTCCCAATCCGAATATAGATAGAAGTTGAAGCGGCGCACCTTCCACGGACAGTTGTTCGAGCAATAGCGCGTGCCCACGCAGCGGTTGTAGGTCATGTCGTTCAGACCTTCGGGCGTGTGCGTGGTGGCGCCGACCGGGCAAACGTATTCGCAAGGCGCATTTTCGCACTGCATGCAGGGCAGCGGCTCGAAGAACGCTTCCGGATTCTCCAGATCGCCGCGGAAGTACGTATCGATGCGGATCCAGTGCATCACGCGCCCGCGCAACGTCTGATCCTTGCCGACCACGGCAATATTATTTTCGGATTGGCAGGCAATCACGCACGCATTGCAGCCGACGCAGCGGTTCAAGTCGATGGACATCGCCCAGGCGTATCCGTCATACGCATAATTCGGATACAGAGAAATGTCCTTCGTCTCGGTGGTGTCGTCGTGCTTCGCAAACGTGGGATTCTTGCGGAACTCATCGAGCGTGGCGATCTGCACCAGGTCGCGGTGTTCGACGGCAGCAACGCTTTCTTCTTCCGCGGAATGTCCATCTTGCTCGATCGTGTATTGGTGCTGCACGCAGGCCAGCGCGTAGCTCTTGTCCGTCTTCTTAACCTGCAGCCCGCTTGCGAAATACGGCTGGTCGGAGGTGCGCAGCAGGTACGCGTTGAAACCCGTCCCGGTGCCAACGGAGCCGGTGCGCAACCGGCCGTATCCAAAGTGCACCGTCACGGAATTATCCGCGTGGCCAAAGGTCACGAAAACCGGCGCGAAAACTTTGCGGCCGTTCAGGTCCAGTTCCACGTAATCCTGCGTATTGATGCCCAACTTTTTCGCGGTGTTGGGGCTGAACATCGCGGCGTTGTCCCAGGTAAGCCGCGTGATGGGCTTGGGAAGCTCCTGCAGCCAGGCATTGTTGTTGTTCAGTCCATCGCCAATCGAGGGATCGGGCCGGTACACAACTTCCAGCGCGCTGGCGTCCGCGACCGGGGTTGCCGCCTGCGTCAGGAAATCACCCTGCGGCGCAACGGTGATCGGCGGAAGCGCCGAACCGGAAACGTAGCCTTGATACAGCGTCAGTTCCCAGAAATCCTCGAACGCTTTGCCCTTCTCGGGCCGCTGGCTTTGCCAGTACTCACGAACCAGTTCGTGGCTGGAGGCGTTCGGCTGTCCGGTGAAAATCGCCACGATTTCGTGCGCCGAGTGGCTGTCGTAGAGCGGCGCGATGAGTGGCTGCACCACTCCAGCGGTGCCGTCGTAGGCGCGCGTGTCACTCCAAGCTTCCAGGAAATGCGTGGCCGGCACTTCCCAGTGGCACCACTCGGAGGTCTCGTTGAAATACAGACCGGAATAGACGCGCAGCTTCGCTTTAATCAGCGCGTTCACAAAATCCAGATCGGCCGGCGCGTCATAAACCGGATTGCCGCCCAGGACCAACAGAAACTCGACCTTGTTCGAGTTGAGATCGTCCACCAGGTCCTTAATCGATGCAAGCTGGTCCACGGGCTCGGCTTCGATCGATTCGGTGTAAACCACCGTCTTGCCGACGTTGCCCAGCGAGGCATTCATGGCGTGAGCGATGGCATGGACGATGGGCGGCTGATTCTCTCCGGCGATGACCACGGAAGAACCACGGTGCGCGGTCAGATCATCCGCAACGGCCTTCAGCCAGTCCGCCGGGATATTTGCATCGGAGCCGGAAGCAGGCGCCGCGGCCGAAACGCCCACAGCAGCCGCAAGCTGCCGCGCAAACGTCTCAACCTCACCCGAGCGCAGCGGCAAGCGATGATCGGACATGGCGCCGGTAATCGTCGGCATGCTCTCGACCACGTACAACCGGTTCAAATTCGACGAAGGGCCGTTGGGCAAAGAGCGGCGTCCGGAGAACTCGTGAATGTATCGAACGTGGCCCGGTCCATTCATCAGAAAATCGGCATCGAGCGAAACCACCACGTCCGCCTGATCCAGGTGGTACACGGTGTTCACAGGGCGGCCAAACGCCAATTTCGTTCCCACGCGAGCCGCATTATTTCCCAAAGGCTCGTACTGATGCCATTTGGCGCCCGGAAACTGTGAGAGAAAATCCTTCATCTGCGCGCCAAACGTCGGCGAAGTCACCGTCGTCGTCAGGACGCGCACACCCGCGCCGTTGCCGGTCATCCGCGCGCGCACGTTGCTCATGGCTACGACGAAATCGTTCCAGCTGCTCAACTGGCCATCGAAAAGAATCGTCTGCGCGCGGTCGGGGTCGTACATATTAAGGATCGACGCTTGTTGCAACGCATCCGTGGCGCCCAGGCTGCCGGGGTGCTGCGGATTGCCTTCGATCTTCGTCGGCCGGCCCATGTGGCTTTCCACCAGGAGACCAACCGAACCGCCCGCTTCGGGAATCGACGTGGCGTAGAACAGCGGATTGCCCGGAACGATTTCCTCGGGAGGCCGCACGTACGGAACAATCTTTTCCTGCGGAAGTTTCGTGCAGGCGCTCAGGCCGGCCAAGGCCGCCGAAGCAGCCATCAGCTTCAAAGCATCCCGGCGGTTGATCCCCGTGGAATCCTTGTACGCGGCCGGAAACTCATTCTCCTTAAACTCGCGGTACGTTTTGGTGTCGGAAAGCTCTTCCAAACTCTGCCACAAACGCTTCTTGCCCGCGCTGGTCAGATTGGCGCGCGCCACGTCCAGGTCTACCGAAGCATTCGGCAGTTTTTTCGGTTTGCGATCGTCACTCATTGGTTCGCTTTCATCTATCGATGACAGGTGGAACAATATTGATAAGTTTGCAGCTGATATTTTTTCACCAGCACCCGCCCGAGAGCGCCCTGGCTCGTATAGCTCACCCCCTCAAACTGCACCGGAGTCGCGTGCGAGGGCGGATTGTAAAAAGGATTGAACACTTGCGATTCCGGACGGACGTAATTCCCCGGATTGCGGTGGCATTCCAGGCACCAGGACATATAGAGCGTGCCGGTGCGGTAAGTCAGCGCTTCCGTCGCGATCGGACCGTGGCACGTGGTGCAACCGATGCCCTTGGCCACGTGAATGCTGTGATTGAAATAAACGAACTCAGGCAGCTCGTTCACCTTATTCCACTGCAGCGAAACGCCTGTCCGGTAGCTATCCCGCACCGGCTCCAGCATGGCGGCATTGGTCCAAATCTGCGAATGGCACGTCATGCAAGTCTGCGTCGGCGGAACACCCGCATACCACGACTTCTCCACATCCACGTGGCAATAGCGGCAGTCGATCCCCAACTCGCCGGCATGGTGCCGATGGCTGAAAGGCACCGGTTGCTGCAAAGTGACGTGTTCGTTGGTGTACCACGGCGAAAGCGCGATTTGATAGAGAATGAAGACCAGCGCGCCCAAAAACACCACGCCGCCGCCGATGCTCAGCCGCGCGATCATGTTCGAGCTGCGATGAAAGATTTGTGCCATCGAGTGCCTTAATAAGCCTTCGGAATCCTATTTACCTGCAACATCCAGACTTCCCGCCCTACCGCTTGCCGCCGGACTTTCGCTTCAAAATCGCGCCTCGCGATTACGCTTCCGGCGGAACCGGATGGAGCGCCGTATGCGGCCCCTCTTCGCTCGATTCATGCACCAGCGTGCGCATTTCCACGATGGAAATCATGGGCAGGAATCGTACGAACAGATAAAACAGCAGGAAGAACATGCCGATCGTTCCCGCGAAGGTGGCCCAGTCCCAACGCGTCGGGAAAAACATGAACCACTTCGAAGGTTCGTATTCATGGTGCAAGCTCACCACGATGATCACGAACCGCTCAAGCCACATTCCGATATTGACCACCAGCGAGATCAGGAACAGCACGGCATTATTGCGCCGCATTTTCCGCGACCACAAAATCTGCGGGATGATCAAGTTGCAGGCGATGAGCGTCCAGAAAACACCGGCGTACTGGCCGGTCATGCGCTCCATCATCTGCGCCTTGTCGTAGGGATTCGCGCTGTAGAACCCCATGAACATTTCCATTACGTAGCTGTACGCCACGATGACGCCGGTCGCGAGCATCACCTTCGCCATGATGTCCAAATGGCGCTCGGTGACCATGTTTTCCAGGTGATAATACTTGCGCAGCGGAATCGCCAGCGTCAGCACCATGGCAAAGCCCGAGTAAATGGCGCCCGCCACGAAATACGGCGGGAAAATCGTGCTATGCCACCCTGGAACGATGGCAATCGTGAAGTCAAAGCTCACCACCGTGTGGACGGAGACGACCAGAGGCGTTGCCAATCCGGCCAACAAGATCGAAGCAAATTCGTAGCGTGCCCAGTGCACCGCGGAGCCGCGCCAGCCCATGGAAAAAATCCCGTATACGACCTTCTTAACCTTGCTGGTTGCCCGGTCGCGCAGCGTGGCCAAGTCGGGGATCAGGCCCACGAACCAAAACAACAGCGACACCGTGAAGTATGTGGATACCGCGAACACGTCCCATACCAGCGGGCTGCGGAACTGCGGCCACAGCCACATCGGGTTCGGATATGGCATCAGGTAAAAAAACAGCCACGGACGGCCCATGTGCAACAGCGGGAACATGCCCGCGCACATCACGGCAAAAATCGTCATGGCTTCCGCAAAACGGTTGATCGAGGTGCGCCATTTCTGGTGCAACAAGAGAAGGAAGGCGGAGATGAGCGTGCCGGCGTGGCCGATTCCGATCCACCAGACGAAGTTGGTGATCGCGAATCCCCAAGCCACGGGGATGTTGATGCCCCAGATGCCGACGCCTTTCACGGCCAGCATGGTGATGACCGTGTTCAAGAGCATCAGCAAACAAAAACCGATAAATGCGCCGAAGATCCAGCCGGGAGTGGTATTGCCCTTTCCCAGGACGATCGAACTGATCTTCTCGGTAACACTACCCAGCGTTTGTCCCGGTCCAAGCAGCGGATCGGGCCCGTGCAGCGGGTCGGGTCGAACTGCTATTCCTGAGTTGTGAGAACCTTCAGAATCCACGTACTTTCCTCGGTCCTATCTGGCGGATGCCTGCCCCTGTTTAAGGGAAAACGAGATTTAAAGAATCCAAAATTACCAAAGCCCTTTTGCTGCCCGTCGCACCAGCCGAATATCTGTAGCAGCACATCGGCATAAAAACCAGTAAAAATTTCGGCCGCGATTCACGCGTCAGTGATGTGGGTCACGCGCTGATGTGATCCAAAGTACAAAATCGACGCGGTAGAATATGACAGGAATTCTCCATACGCAAGCTTCAAATCAAAAAAACTTTGTCGCACGATTCGATCTGTTTCGGCTCGGCGCATGCAGCGAGCCGCAGATTCGCCACGCTGCCCATTTTCGTCCGTGCTGCTGGTTCCAACACTCAACCGATCGCGCGTAGACGCAGCCTGCACGAGCTTCGCCGCGCGCCGCCTTGTTGTTTCGTCGCTTTGTTTTTTCTCCGCGGCGCCAATCGTACTGTGTTGTTTTTGAGCATCCGCGAAACACATCGCAGCCCATTTCCCGCGCCGCGTTGTTACCATTTCAGAATGCGATCCGCTGCGCCCATCGCGCTATTGCTTGCGCTGGCGGCCTCTTCCGCCGCGCGAGGCGACGTGATCGTGTTGAAGAACGGCAACCGCATCATCGCCATGGACGTGACCAGCGACGCGGATCACGTCACCTATCAAACCTCCGCTGGGCAGCTTTCGATTCCCCGTTCCATCGTGGCAAGCATCGAGCACAACGATCTGGGATATCCCTCTTCCGAGAGCCGATCCGCATCGCAGCAGCCGGTTGCCGCGCCGCAAATCGAGCCTCTTCCTGGATACGAGGAAGTCACGCGCCTCGCCGTCCATGATGGCGGCGTGGATTACGCGTACATTCAGCGCCTCGAATCGGACGCGCGCGGCGGCAGCCACGAAGCCGTCAACAAAGTGTCGGCCGCGCATTATGCCGCGGCGCAATTTTTCCTGGCCAAAGGCGATTCCGATTCCGCCATCGAACAATACCAGCAAGGTTTGGTGTTCGCGCCGAATGACCTGGGCCTGCTGCTGAACCTTTCCGTTCTCTACCTCCGCACCAGCCAGTTCACCTTGGCTCTGGGTCCGCTGCAGCACGCGCACGATATTTACCCGAGTTCGCCGGACGTGGATAAATTGATGGGCTGGGCCTACTACGGTGCGAATAAAACCGGCGAGGCCATCGAAGAGTGGAAAGCCGCGGCCGCCTTGCGGCCCGATCCGGACGTGCTCGAAGCGCTTCGTAAAGCTGAAAGCGACCAGGCCCTCGAAGCAAACTACCGCGAAGGCGAAACGGCCCACTTCGATTTGAAATATTACGGAGGCGCCGCGCCCGCACTGGCGCGAGGAATCCTGGCCGCATTGGAGAGCGACTACAACGATTTGCAATCGCAGCTTGACTACACCCCTCCTGAACAAATCGGCGTGATCCTCTACACCGGGCAAGCGTTCGAAAACATCACCCAGGCGCCCTCGTGGGTCGGCGCGCTCAACGACGGACGCATTCGCATCCCGGTGCAGGGATTGACTTCCGTGACGCCGGAATTGGCTCACGAGTTGAAGCACGAACTTACGCACAGTTTTATTGGGCAGAAGTCGAACTACCGCGCGCCCACTTGGTTTCAGGAAGGGCTCGCGCAATGGATGGAGGGAAAACGCAGCGGAGCGAACGCCGCTGCTTTGGTGAACGCCGCCAATCAAGGCCTCACACCCTCGCTTGGTTCGCTCGAAGGGTCGTGGATGGGTTTGACTGGCGAGTCAGCGTCGATGGCCTACGCGTGGTCGCTCGCCGTAATGGAATCCATCATCGATCGAAACGGCATCGGCGACGTCAGCCGGGTGATCGGCCGCATGGCCACGGCGCCCTCCGCGCAAGACGCCGTGCAAGAAACGCTGGATTGCAGTTACTCCGATTTGCAGCAACAGACCGTCGACTACCTCAAGCGCATCTACCTCAGCAATCAATAGCGGGCGCCAGAAAATCCGCCGCATCGTTCGTGGCGGTCAAACCGACCTGTTCCGCCTTTTCGCCAGAAGTGGGGCACCGAGCCGCTTGAGCCTTAAATTGCGCTGTTTCATGGAATTCCGCGACTTCCAGCATCCGTGCGCGGGTTCCCAATTCGGGAAGCCGGAGTTTCCGCGGCCTTTTTTTCAGCTTGCCCGGCGCTTTCCCATAATTCCGAATACCCGCGTTCATATAACTGAACAATTGCCGTGTTCCGCGGCTTCCGCTCTCGGTATAATCCCGCCGGAACCGCCGCAGGGGCGACTGCGAGTAGCTATGGAGACAACACCTGGCAATCACTTGAAGGAAACGCGACTTCGTTTGCAACTCGGCGTGCGCGAGATTCAGCACATCAGCGCAAAGATCGCGGCGCGTGAACGCAACCGGCGGTTTTACATTTCCGCGGCGCGCCTCACGCAGATCGAAAACGATCATGCGGTGCCCAGTCAGTTCAAGATCTTCACACTCGCAGCCATCTATGGAATTTCCTTCCACGAAATCTTGAGCCTGTATGGAGTACATCCGGACCGCGCTCACAACTATCGCGCGGAGGTGAAGCTGCCCGTCACCAGACCGGTTACCACTGACCTGTTTAACCTGGACGCTAAAATTACAATTCCGGTCCGCCTCGATCCCTCGTTCAAATGGGAGCGCACGCAACTCGTCAACCGCGCCGTGTCGCTCTGGGGAGAGATTCCCGCCGCGTTCCTTTTGGAGTGCAATCCGCGCCAGCACATGTACGCCTACATCGGCATGGAGGACGAAACGATGAGCCCGCTGCTGCGCCCGGGGGCCTTGGTAATGGTCGACGAAGACCGCCGCGAAGTGGCCAACGCGCGTTGGAACACGGAATACGAGCGGCCTATCTATCTGATTGAATTGAGAGATGGATATCTGTGCAGTTGGTGTTCGGTCTCGGGCTCGAACATCACCGTTGTCCCGCACCCGACTTCGGGCGTGCCCGTTCGCAACTTCAGTTTAACCACCGAAGCAGAGGTGATTGGTCAGGTAGTGGGGGTGGCGATGCGACTGGTCCCGATAGCTCCGGCCAATCCGGCGCCCGCCTCAGCACCTCCAGCGCGGTTGTGATTTGCGACACGAACAGCTCCCGCAACGAACGAGCGCAGCCTTGCGGGATCAAATCGCGGAACGGTTCCGTCTCCAGCCAGAGTGTGGCGGTTTCTCTTTCCGGTTGACTCAGCGAGCGGAAGTGCAGCCGCAGTTCCCTCGCTAGATCGAGCAGCGGAAGTCTCAGCACCGAAGTAAATAATCCCTGATGGACGCTGCGCAAGGTGTCGTGAACCTCGTTCGCAGACGCGAGTTGTCCCCACCCTTCGTGGAGATAATGGCCGGTGTAAGCGTCGCGCAGCGAACCCACGAAGACGAGCCGCGCAAAGTGGCCGCCCGCCGAATTCAGGCTGCGCGCGATATGGCGTTGAAGGCTTCCCGTCGCGTTCACGGCTTCTTTATATCCGTTTCTGCCGTCACTGACAAGTCCGTATCGTAACTCTCTTTACCATACCGTAACTAGCCGGTTCATAAAACTGAACGTTTGGCACCTTTTCGCCGAGCTCGCGCTCTCGCTGCTACTGTCTGCCCATCCTTTTCAGGAGGCTTTCGCCCATGAAATTCCAAGCAAATTGCGTAGTGCTCGGTTTTATTTTTCCCGATGGACCGGTTCCTGGACCTGATGGCATCGATTAATTGATTGGGGGGACCGCCCGGTCCCCCTTCTCTTCCGGCGCTTTTCAGGTACAATGGGCCGCCCTATGCATTCGGCCCTCTACAACGTCGTTTTCTACATGAACCCCGTAGTGTGTGAACTCCTGGAGGGGCTGCTTCTGTGGCGGCTGTATCACAACGCCGCGATACTCCGCTATCCATATCTGTGCTCTTTTGTCTGTTACGATTTTCTGCGCACGCCAGCACTCCTATTGGTTGCCCACTTCTGGCACGGAACTTTCCGTTCATTCTATTGGTACACGGACGTGCCTGCTCAATTTCTGCATTTCTTAATTCTCTGGGAGGCTGTGCGGGTATTGTTCCCGCCGGACTCGAGTTTGCGGCAAGTCGGATGGAAAGCGCTTGTAGCCGCTGAGGCAATCGTAGTTCCAACCAGCATTTTTCTATGTTACGGGCAAGCGTGGCTGGTGGCTTTGCCGAGCAAGACTGTGCCGTACATATTCGAACAATACTCCAGCCTCGCTCAGGCTCTGCTGCTGATGGCGATCGCGGGCGTAGCGAGGTATTACCGAATTCCTTTCGGACGAAACGCCCGTGGCCTGATTTTCAGTCTCGGCCCGTACCTACTGATAGATTCTCTCAGTTTCGCCAGTGACGAAGTCTTTCGTACTTTCGCTCGCCATCTTGAATTGCTGCCGGCGGCCTCCTTCACGGCGATGATTGCGGTGTGGCTCTGGGCTTTCTGGAAGTTTGCGCCATCGCCATATGCGGCGGTGGCGCACCAACCGGATCTCTACTGGAAACACCAGTGGAATAGCGTTTGGGAAACTACGCTCGGCGCAGCGAGGCGGAGATCGAATTGAGCCCCCTCATCCTCATCGCCGTGTTCTCGATTTTCATCGTTCTGTCCTTGTTTCTCTTTCTGGTTCTTTTCCTTCGGCCGGAAGAGCCGATCGAAGCGCGCGAACCAGAAATCCGCGACACGATCGCCGGACTTTCCGCCTCGAATTTCCATAGCTTCGACATGCTTTTCGGAAACCGGGACTACCGCGCCTTGCGATCGAAGAAGGAATTAAAAGCCGTTAGCGCGAAATACCGCCGCGAACATCGGCGTGTTGCGCTCCTATGGTTGGGCGAATTGCAAAGAGACGTGCGCGTGGTGTGGGAGTTCCGGCGCTTCCTGGTGCGCAACGGTCTGCAAGTTACGTTCCGAGAGGAAGCGGCGATCGCCTGTGAAGCCTGCTTTGCGATCACCTATCTGAACGTAGCGAGCCTCAGCGTGTTTATGTTTGGTCCTTTCGCGTTGTCCGGTGCGGTTCAAAGCGCGAAGGTGCCGGTCGAGCATTTGTCGAAGCGCGGAGCCGGCCTGCTGGCGCGTGCCCCGGCCACGATGCGGGCCCAATTGCAGAAGCGCTGGAACCAGCACGTCGTCGCCTGCGATGTCGGCTGAGCAGCGCCGAGCGCAACCGGTAGAAACTCCTCCAGTTCGAGCCGTGTTCCGCGAGTCAACGACGGCCGCTGCCGAAGATTAGCCTCTTTCAAAGCGTCGCGAGCATTCCCGCCAACATTGCGGCCCGTTCCGGCAGCGACCGCAGCACCACATACTCGCGCGGGCTGTGCGCGCCATCGCCAACAGCGCCCAAGCCGTCGAGCGTCGGCACGCCCAGCGCCGCAGTGAAATTCCCGTCGGAAACGCCGCCCACGAACGCCTCATCCAGAGGCAAGCCCATCTCGTTCATGATGGCTTTTGCCCGCAGAAATAATCTCTCCACGCCGGCCGTGCGCTCCATCGGCGGACGATTCACGCCTCCGCTCACTTCAATCCGCGCCCCGGCCAGGATGGGGCGCAGCTCGCGCAGAGCTCGATGGATCTTGGGCACGTCGGCGAGATGCGAATGGCGAATGTCGATTTTGGCGCGCGCGTGCTCGGGAATCACGTTGGAGACCGTTCCTCCTGCCACCACCGTCGCCTGTACGGTGATGCCGCTCCGCTGGTTGTTCATCTTCATCAGGCGCCCGATCTGCAGCGCCAGTTCGTGAACGGCGTTCACGCCCGCGCCGGGCAAATGAGGGGCGATGCCGGCGTGCCCCGAACGGCCGGTAACGACGATCTCCGCCGAGCCCGCTCCCTTGCGCGCGGTCTTTACGCGCCCTTCGCGTCCGGCAGCGGGCTCAAGAACCAGCACCGCGTCGCTGCGCAGCGCTTCGCGCTCGATGTGCCGCCGGGAGGTTTTGCTGCCGGTTTCCTCGTCCGAATTCCAGAAAAAGACGATTCGCTTTGCCGGTTCCAGCCCCATCGCTTTCAGCGTATCGATCGCGAAAAGAGCGATGGTCAGCCCGCCCTTCATGTCGAAGGTGCCAGGGCCCCACGCGCGGCCGTCATTCACTCGAAACGGCGTAACCGCGTGCGTTCCCATCGGATACACGGTGTCCAGATGCCCGAGAACTAAAATCTGCTTGGCCGGACGCCGTTTTCCGAACCAAATCTCCGCGCGAAGGTGATCCCCGAACTCACGCTGGCGCAGCACCCGGATGTTCGCGCCGCGCCGCTTCCACTCCTGCGCCACCATTTTTCCGAAACGGTCCACCGCGGCTTTGTTATGGCTGGGCGATTCGCAACGCACGAATTTGCCGAGCATCTCCGTCATTTCCTTCTCGCGCCCGCGCGAAATGCGCAGCAGATCCTTCGCGGCAACGGCCCGACCTGTTTCCGAGTTCTCTTTTGGCTGATTTTTCATGCGTTCGAGCCTAAGCACATAGCCCCTCGGTTGCAAGCCCCGGCCTCGATTCATGGGCACACGGGAGAGTGCCTGATCGGCGGCGGCTTCCCCACGCGCGCGGAAATTCGTATAGAATTGCTTGATCCTCTTAGGCGAAAGAACACACAGCACCCGAGGTCAAACATGCTCCTCGACGTCAACGACATCCAAAAGATACTGCCGCACCGCTATCCTTTTCTGCTCATCGACGGCATCGAAGAAATGGAACGTTGGAAGCGCATCGTCGGAATTAAGAACGTCACCATCAACGAAAACTTTTTTCAGGGCCATTTTCCGGGCAAGCCGATCATGCCGGGAGTGCTGATCATCGAGTCCATGGCGCAGACGGGCGGATTGCTGCTGCTTCAGGAAGTTCCCGACCGCGAGAACAAGCTTCTCTATTTCGTGGCCATCGATAACGCCCGCTTTCGCAGGCCGGTGGTTCCCGGCGATCAGTTGCGGCTGGAAATGAACGTTCTGGCGTGGCGCAGCGGCTTCTGCAAGCTCCAGGGCCGCGCCACCGTGCAGGGAGAAATGGCCGCCGAAGCCACACTGATGTGCAAGATGGTTGACCTGGAAACGGAAAAAGCGCCGGCTGCGGAGACCGCCGGGAAGGCGCAATGAGCGAGATCGATCCCCGCGCCATCATTTCCCCTTCCGCGCGGCTGGGCAAGTGCGTGAAAGTGGCGGCTTGCGCGGTGGTGGGGGACGACGTCGAGCTCGGCGATGGCTGCGTCCTCGAGCCGCACGCCGTGGTAAAAGGCCCGTCGAAATTCGGCCGCAACAATCATTTTCATTCCTTTTGCATCGTCGGCGGTGATCCGCAGGACTACACCTTCAGCGGCCAGCCGGTCCGCCTCGAAGTGGGAGAAGCCAACGAATTCCGCGAATTTTGCACCGTGCATCGCGGCACGTTGAAAGGCGACGGCGCCACGCGCATGGGCAGCCACAGCCTGATCATGGCCTACGCGCACATCGGTCACGACTGCAACATCGGCGACCGCGTCACGCTAATCAATGGCGCGCAGCTGGCCGGCCACAGCCGCGTGGAAGATTACGCGACGCTCAGCTCCTTCGTCCTGGTGCATCAGTTCACGCGCATCGGCTCCTATTCCTACATCGGCGCGGGGACGATCATCACCCAGGATGTTCCGCCGTTCTCGCTGATCGTCAGCTCGCGCGATACGCACTGTTATGGCATCAATCGAGTCGGACTCGAGCGCCGCGGCTTTTCGCCCGAGCGCATACAGTCGATCGAAAGGGCGTACCGATTTCTGCTCCGCTCCAAATTGAACACTTCGCAAGCGCTCGAAAAAATGCGTGGAACCCTCGCCGATTCGGAAGACGTCTTAACACTGATACGTTTTATCGAGTCCACCACCGAGCGCGGGCTCACGAAATAGGAGTCGCGCTTGGCGGCCGATGAAACAACGGGCGGGTGGGGACTGATCGCCGGAAACGGCAGCTTCCCTTTTCTGGTTCTTGAAGGCGCGCGCAGCCGCGGCATCGATATGGCGGTGATCGCCATACGCGAGGAGGCGTCGCCCGCCTTGTCGCAAGTGGCCAAGCGTCTGCATTGGATCAGCCTCGGCGAACTTAGCCGCGGCATCGACTTGCTGCACCAGGAAGGCGTGACGCACGCGGTGATGGCCGGGCAGGTGAAGCACAATAAAATTTTCAGCGCCATCCGTCCGGACTGGCGGCTCGCCAAGGTATTGCTTTCGCTCCCATCGAAAAACACGGACTCGCTGATCGGCGGCGTGGCCCGCGTGCTCGGAGACGAAGGCATCGAGCTCGTGGATTCCACGCGTTTTTTGGGCGCGCTGCTGGCGCACACCGGCGTGCTAACCTCGCGAGCCCCGGACGCATCCGAATGCGCGGACATGGAATACGGACATCAGATCGCGCGGCAGATCGCCGGCTTGGATTTGGGACAGACGGTGGTAATTCGCGACCGCGCCTGCGTGGCCGTGGAAGCCATGGAAGGCACCGACGAAACCATCGAGCGTGCCGCGCGCATCGCCGGCGGCCAGCGATTGGTGGTGGTGAAAGTGAGCAAGCCGCGGCAAGACATGCGCTTCGACGTGCCGGTGGTCGGGCTGAAAACCATCGAGGTAATGCGCCGCTCGAACGCCACCGCCCTGGCGATCGATGCCGGCCGGACGTTGCTTTTCGAACGCGAGGCGCTGATTGCAGCGGCGACCGAAGCCGGAATTGCGATACAGGCATTTCCTCCGGAGCCGCCGGAAGCGAAGAAAAAATCGTGAGTGAAAAGAAGATACGAGTCGCCGTAGCGGGCGTGGGGGGGTTCGGACGAAACCACGCGCGCGTCTGGAAAGCGCTCGAAGGCGTCGAGCTGGTCGGCATTTTCGATGTGAACGCCGACCGCGCGCGGCAAGTCGCGGCGGAATTCGGCACGCAGGCTCTCCCCGGACTCGAAGCGCTGATCTCCGCGCGCGTGGATGCGGTGAGCGTCGCCGTTCCCACCAAGCAGCACGCCGGCGTTGGCTGCCGCCTGCTCGATGCCGGTATCGACGTGCTGGTGGAAAAGCCGATGGCTGCGTCGCTCGACGAAGCGGACCAGCTCATCGCAGCGGCGCAGCGCAACGGCCGCGTTTTGCAGGTTGGACACGTCGAGCGCTTCAATCCCGCCGTCGCCGCCGCGCAGAAAATTATTTCCCGGCCCATGTTTTTCGAAGTGCATCGCCTGGGAATTTTTACGCCGCGCAGCCTGGATATAGACGTGGTTTACGACGTGATGATTCACGATCTGGATATCCTGCTTTCGCTGCTGCGTTCGCCGGTCACCGATCTCCGCTGTGTCGGCATCCCGGTGATTACCGGAAAAGTGGATATCGCCCACGCGCGCATCGAGTTCGAAACCGGCGCGGTGGCTAACGTCACCGCCAGCCGTGTCTCCACCGAGCGCGTGCGCAAAATGCGCTTCTTTCAGGAACATGAGTACATCTCGCTCGATTTCGCCCGGCAGGATGCGCTGCGCATTCGCGTCGAGCCCGGCAGCCCGCAAGGGGTGGGATTCGAAAAGCTTCCGGCCCAGCCCGAAGAGCCGCTGGCCGCTGAACTTCGCGCCTTCGCCGATTCGGTGCGTACGCGGCGAACGCCAGTGGTGGACGGCGCCGCCGGCAGGAACGCGTTGGCCCTGGCCGACCGCGTAATGGCAAGCATCCTGGAACACGCCCGGCGCGTCCAACTAGAGGCATTTACCCCACAGGCAACACGATGATTCCGCGCACTCTCGTTCCGGTGAACGTGCGCCCCGTCGATAAGGACGAGGCCAAGAAGGCGCCTCAGCGCGTCACCACCTCTCTGGACGACCGCACCGTCGTTCCTTCGCAACTTTCCAAAGCTCCGCCGCTCAATGGCCATACCTCGATTCCCGCGCACCTGCCGCTGGGCGTGCTGGTCACCCGCTCGCTGGTGCCCCGCGGCATGGAAGTGAAGCCGCTCGAGAGAATCGAGCATGCGTCCACGCTCCCGCTGGACATTCTGGATTCGCGCATGGTGGTGCCCGCCGAAGTGAACCCGCTCACGGAAGAGCAGCGGCGGACGGAACAAAAGCCAATCGCCGTCACTCCCGAATTCCGCGAAGTGGTCGCTCCGGATATTTTCACAACCGGCGACGCGAACCTGCTGATCGAGCCGGAGGAAAAGAAAGACTCGAAACGCGACCTCACGACGCGCGTGCTCTCCGTGCTCGTGCACGTGGCCCTGATCCTTTTCCTGGTTCTCGCCCCCAAACTTTTCCCCGAGCATGCTCCCACCGACCAGCAAATCGCGCTGGCCCAGCGGCAGCTGCAATGGATCTACACACCGCCTCCCATGCCGCGCGTGCAACCGAGCCCGAGGATTCAGATCAGCCCGCGCGTATTGAACAAGGTAGCACCGCCCGTGGTGCAGCCGCCCGCCCCGCCGGTGGCAGCTCCCAAGCAACCCGAATTGCCAAAGGCCGCCGTTTTGCCTCAGGCGCCCAACCCGCGAAGCGTCCAGAATCAGCAGACCGTGCCGGAGCCTCCAAAGCCCGCTCCGTCGCAGCTGGAGGCGATTCAACCACCCACGCCTCGGCCGCAGTCACATTTGAATCTCGGCCTCTCGAATGCTGCTCCAGGCCAGGAAATTCAAGACCAGATTCGCAACGCGATCCGCAACGGCCACGCGCAGAGCGGCGTATATGGCGGACCGCCCGCGCCGGGGATGAGAGGCCCAGGCATGGGTCAGGGCTACCAGATTCTCTCGGACACCCAAGGCGTCGATTTCACCAGCTACATACAGCGCTTGCTAGCGACTCTCAAGCAAAACTGGGACGCCGTGATGCCCGAGTCCGCGTACATGGGAGATCAGGGCGTGGTCTACACCACGTTTGAAATCAATCCGGACGGAAGCGTTCCGCCGCCCGATCCGATCCTGGAACGCTCCTCGGGCAAGCAGCCGCTGGATAATGCTGCCATGTCCGCCATTCACGCTTCCAATCCCTTTGAGCCGCTGCCCTCCGCGTTTCATGGGCCTTACCTGAAGCTGCGGATCGTGTTCCTCTACAACGTCACTCCCGCGCAGGCCGGCTTGCGGTGAAGTTGCCGCGCGTGCAGGTCGCCGGAGCAATCATTCTGGCGGCGATTGCGCTGCTGATCCTGCTGCTGCGATTCTGGATTTATGGATGAGTCTCTCGCCCGGCTCGTAGTAATCCTGGGGCCTACGGCCTCCGGGAAATCCGAACTTGCCATTCGCCTGGCGGAATTGCTCGGCGGCGAAGTGGTCGCTTGCGATTCCACACAGGTCTATCGCCATTTCGATATTGGCACCGGAAAAGTTCCGCTGCCGCAGCGCCGCGGCATTCCGCACCATCTGATTGACGTGGTCGAGCCGCACGAGCTTTTTACCGCTGGCGAATACGCCGCGCGAACCACCGCTGCGATCGGGGATATCTCGCGGCGCGGCCAACTGCCAATCCTCACCGCCGGCACCGGCCTGTATCTCCGCGCGCTGCTCGAAGGATTGTCCGACGCGCCCACTCGATCGGAAGAATTGCGCGAACGCCTGCGCGGCAAAGCGCGGGCGAAAGGTCCGCTGCACTTGCATAAACTGCTCGCGCGCATCGATTCGGAATCGGCCAAGCGCATCGCTCCGCGCGACACCCAGAAAGTGATCCGCGCCGTCGAAATGCGAATGCTTGGGGGAAAATCGATTGCCGAGATTCATCACAGCGGGCGCAAAGGACTCCAAGGCTACACGCTGGTAAAAATTGGCCTGCTGCCGTCTCGCGCCGCTCTCTACGATCGCATCAACGCGCGAGTGCAAGGCATGATCGCCTCCGGCTGGCTCGACGAAGTGCGCCGGCTGATCGCGGCAGGCGTGCCGCGCGAAGCCAAGCCGTTCCAATTCATCGGCTACGCCGAATTGCGCGCCCATATCGAGGGCCGACTCCCGCTGAAAGCCGCCGTTGAATCGATTCAACAATCCACGCGCCGCTACGCCAAGCGCCAGCTCACCTGGTTCCGCAGAGAGCCTGGCGTCCATTGGCTACCCAGCTTCGGCGACGATCCCGCCGTCGCCGCCGAATCTCTGCACTTGATTCAAGAACGGCGAACAGCCCCCCTGGATACTTGACGACTGCGTTTTGATCCCATACGCTGGATGCATACGGCAGCGTATGGCAACTTCTGCTTCATCTCGTTCCTCCACTCTTCATTCCTCGGACTGGGTAGCCGCGGCCTTTTCGCGCTTCGCCGACCAGGGCATCGAATCGGTGCGCGTGGAAGTGCTGGCCCGCGACCTGGGAGTAAGCAAAGGCAGCTTTTACTGGCATTTTCGCGATCGCGGCGAGCTGCTGGAAGAGATGCTGGCGCACTGGGAACGCGAGGAGCTGGAATGGATCGATGCCGACGACAACGACGGGCCGGCGAGCCGCTGGGCGCGCATCGTGGCCAAGACGGCGTCGCCGGACCGGATTCGCAGCGAGGTTGCCCTGCGCGGATGGGCGCGGCGCGATTCGCGAGTAGCCGCCCGGGTAGCCGCCATCGAGGGAAAGAAGGCGGCGCTGATCGCCCGGGTTCTTCGGGACGTAGGCTTCGCGCCTTCCGCAGCGGACGCCTGGTCTGAAATCGTGCTGATGGTGTGCCTCGGATGGCTCGATCGCGCTACACGCGACCGCGGGTTCCTGGCCGCCAGCCGCGGCCTGGGCGAGTTTCTCTCAGACGTGGTTCTGGCCGCCTCGTCCGGCAGCTCGCCTTTGAACAGTTGAACCTTATCTGACCAGAGCGGTAGACAACCGGCGAGAACCTGTGCCTGGTGAACGCTTCGGCAGCTTGCGGGTCAGTTGAACTTTCTCGGTCGCGACACAAGGGGTCGGAATTCAAATTCACCCACTGACCTCCGGCAAGCGCGCTGGCCGCGAACCTCGAACTGTGGCACACTCGAATTCTTGCAGGACTCGGCCGCCGCGCGCAGCATCCACTGCACTGGACGGGCGCCGTACCCGCACGCGAAACCAATAAGACATGGATCCTCAGTACATCCGGAACTTTTGCATCATCGCGCACATCGACCACGGTAAATCCACGCTGGCCGACCGCCTGCTGGAGCTGACCGGCGCGCTGAGCGAACGCGAGATGCAAGCGCAAGTGCTCGATTCCATGGATCTGGAGCGCGAACGCGGCATCACCATCAAAGCCAAAAGCATCCGCCTGCATTACAAGGCGAAGGACGGCCACGAATACCGCCTGAATTTGATCGACACGCCCGGGCACGTCGATTTTTCCTACGAAGTTTCGCGCGCTCTTTCCGCTTGCGAAGGCGCTCTGCTGGTGGTTGACGCCAGCCAGGGCGTGGAAGCGCAGACCGTCGCCAACGCCTTTCTCGCTTCGCGCCACAACCTGGAAATCGTTCCGGTAATCAACAAGATCGATCTTCCGGCCGCGCAGCCCGATTACGTCAAAGAACAGATCGAAAACGTGCTGGCGATTCCCGCCGATGACGCGCTGCCCATCAGCGCGAAAAGCGGCCTCGGCGTGGAAGCGGTGCTCGACGCGATTGTCGACCGCATTCCGCCGCCCAAAGGCTCGGCTGACGCCCCGCTGCAAGCGCTGATATTCGATTCGTGGTTTGACGCGTATCGCGGAGCGGTCGTGCTGGTGCGCGTGATGCAAGGGCGTATGACGCCGCGGATGAAAATTCGCCTGTGCGCCGGCGGCGAAATCTACGAAGTGGAAGCGCTCGGCGTGCTCACTCCCAAGCCCATCGCTCTCGAAGAGCTTGCCGCCGGCGATGTGGGCTTCGTGGTTGCCAATATCAAACAGGTGGCTGACGCCCGCGTGGGCGACACCATCGTCGAAGCCGACCGTCCCGCGCCCGCGCTTCCCGGTTTCGAAGCCATCAAGCCGATGGTGTTCGCCGGACTTTTCCCCGTGAACGCCAGCGACTACGAAATGCTGCGCGACGCGCTCGGCAAGCTGCAGCTCAACGACGCGGCATTTTTCTACGAGCCGGAAAATTCCGCCGCCCTCGGCTTCGGATTCCGCTGCGGATTTCTGGGCCTGCTGCACATGGAAATCGTGCAGGAGCGCCTCGAGCGCGAATTCAACATCGACCTGATCACCACCGCGCCCAGCGTGCGTTACCGCATCACCACCGTAACGGGCGAGGTGCTGGAAGTCGATAATCCCACGAAATTTCCGCCGCCCACTTCCATCAAATCCATCGCCGAGCCCATTCTTACCGCCATGATCATCACCGCCGAGGAATCGGTCGGAGGCGTGCTGCAACTGTGCGAGGAAAAGCGCGGCGTGCAGAAAAAGTTCGAGTACCTTTCGCCCACGCGCATCATGCTCACCTACGAGATGCCGCTCAACGAAATCGTGCTCGATTTTTACGACCGGCTGAAGAGCGTTTCGCGCGGCTACGCTTCGCTCGATTACCACCTTTCCGGTTATCGCGAATCGGATCTGGTGAAGCTCGATGTTCTCGTCGGCGGCGAGCCCGTGGACGCGCTGACCATCATCTGCCATCGCGACCAATCCTACGAGCGCGGCCGCGACCTGGTTTCCCGCCTACGCAAATTAATTCCGCGGCAGATGTTCGAAATCGCCGTGCAGGCGGCCATCGGCAGCCGCGTGATCGCCCGCGAAACCATCTCCGCCATTCGCAAAAACGTCCTCGCCAAATGCTACGGCGGAGACATCACCCGCAAACGCAAGCTCCTCGAACGCCAAAAGGAGGGCAAAAAGCGCATGAAACGCGTCGGCCGCGTCGATATCCCGCAAGAAGCCTTCCTCGCCGTCCTCAAAGTCGCCGGCGACTCCGACGAAGATTAGTTCGCTCTGCGGTTTGCAAGAGTACCGTTTACGTACGGTACCATTGGCTTAAGAACTTCAACCATCTAGAGTGCAAAGTGGGTCGGTCAAGACCAAGCACTATGGCTGAAAGTCCGATCAAAATTCAGTTCAGGTATTCTGCAGACGACTACGTTGAGGGCTCCCGGGCCGCCGCTGCTCATTTCAGGCCGCCAAAGCGTCGAGTCTCGTGGTCGGCGGCATACGCCTTGACCGCCGTTGGCGTGATCGGTGGTCCTTGGATGATGCTATCCAATCCCGGGGACCACTCGGCTTTGCTCCTCGGAAGCGCAGTTTTCGGATTGGGGCTCTGGTATTTGTACGCTCTGTGCGTGCATTTCTGGCGTGTCTGCTTTGGAAGAAGGAGAGAATTCCCTCGAATCGAAATATTGCAGGGAGATCGTGAGATGCAGTTCGAGGAGACTAATCACCGCATGGTCGCACCGAAGTTTGCTTACGACGCGTCCTGGGATTGTTACAAGTCCTTTGTCGAAACTCCGAACCTCATCGTCCTATCGCAGCCACCCGGCTTCGCGATGGTCCCCAAGAGAGCCTTCTCGGTCGAGCAGCTTTCGAGATTTCGTCAACTGTTGGAAAGAAAAGTTCGCGTCGCCGACCCGCAAACTGGCGGCCGTGGATTCCTTATCGCCCTCGCAGTCGCCATCGCAATTCTCCTCGCCCTATACGCGGCCCTTCGAATATACGCGCTCCCACGTTAAGGAGTTCAAGTGTAAAGCCAGCCGACACGAGTGCTGAAGTAAGGGCAGCGTCGCCTCGCCGTGGCTCAACTCCTGAGCAACGGGCAAATCGCACAACCCAACTGACGGTTGATTTGTCCGGTCAATCCGAAACAGGTCACGCGAGAGCGTTGCCGTACAGCACCAGCAGGCGGCTCCATGCCTTCTCGGCGAGCGGCTCGTTGTAGACGCCCGAATCCGGCGGACACCAGCCGTGCATGGCCGCGTACACTTCGATTTCCGCGGGCAGCCCCGCTTTGGCGAAGGTTTCCTTCATCACCGTCTTTTCGGTGGGCGCTTTCATGTCGTCATTTTCCGCAATCAAGACCAGGAACTGCGCCTTGCTCATCGCCGCCTGAAGATGCGGGCTGTCCGGCATGTCTGTGACCAGACCGTTGCCGCCATGGAAGGACGCCACCGCTCCGACGCGATCCGGCACGGCATAAGCGGTACGAAAAGCCATCGCCCCTCCCATGCAATAGCCCTGCGTCCCAATCTTGCGATCTCTGGCGACCGAGGGCTGCTGGTCGAGCCATCCGATGAATGCCTTGGCATCCGTCACCTGCGTGGTTTCGTTCAGCGTTCGCGCGAGCGGCAGCAACTGCTGGATCGGAGTCGCCGCGCCCTCAGCCGCCGTCGGAGCTTTTTGCGTCCGGTAGAACGGATTCACCACCAGCACCGAATAGCCCGACTCGGCCAGCCGTTTGCCCATATGGCGGAATGCCGGCCGCAGCCCGAAGATGTCCGGCCACATCAATACGCCGGGCGCGGCGCCACTCGATGGATGGACGAAGTAGCAGTCCGCGGTCCCGTCCGGCGTCTTCACGTTCACGTCTAATTCAGTCACCGATGCGGCGTTGGCAACTTTAGGCAGCAGCATCATGACGCCTGCCGCCAGAATGATGCCGAACTGCTTTCGCGTGATTAAACCGCTGGCTTCGTACTGTTCCTGCTCTTCCGCGGAATGATCTTGATCGCACATATTCTCGCTCCTTGTCGTTCGTCTCACACCGGCGCTTGGTCGCGGGGCCCGGTTGCGCCGTATGTCGACCGCACCGTCATGTCCTCTATGCGAATTCCCATTTCGCGCTTGCGGGTCGTTGGATCGCCGGGATTATAACGAAAGCCCCTCAAATCGCCGACAGGATGTTGGTCTAGTGGCTCGAGAGTCTCGCTGCGTTTCTCCACACCTGCGGACGGCAACAAATCCGCAATCCGGCGTGTTCTCCGAGAGATTCGGATCGCGAAACTCTGGATCGTGTTCTCGCCGTCTGCCTTCCAATCGGCAGAGCAACCTGCGTCGCGCATCGTGCATGGCTCCCCATGGTAGCGGGAGTGACGATCAACCTGCTTCTCATATACGCAGCGATGAAGCGCATCCGAATGCGCCGAATGCTCGTCGGTTAGGGTCGTTCAAAACATCCCGACGGAACCAATTGTCCGGTATGCCAACTTATCAATACTTCGCCCGGGGATTTGCGTTCCATCGGCTCGCGCGACTACTGCAACTTTGCGTATTCGGCTTTGGCCTGCTGGAGAACTGGAATGTCCGGATCGGCGTCTTTCCAAAGGGTCAGGAATTTCTGGTATGACTCGCGGGCCTTGGCGGTATCGCTTTGGAATACAAACGCGCGTCCCAAACCCAGATAGGCGAGCACGCCAATGGGCTGGTTTTGCACGACACCAGGATTATCGACGATCTTCTGAAACTCGGCGCTGGCAGCGGCGCCGTTGCGTTCGGCAAGGTAGGCCATCCCTCGAAGATAGACCGGAAGCATTGCCCCGATTGGCCCCACTTGTGCCATCCCGTAAGAGCCATGCGGCACGAGATCGTCTATGGCTCCGGAGGAATTGCCTTCATGCAGGGCCATGGCTGCTCGCACGGAGGGGGCATAGACGAAGCGCACGTACGAGGCGTCGGGAAAGCGGCGAATCGAGTCGTCCAGTAGCTTCTGGGCCCCGTCATCATCGCCTGACAGGGCCAGCGCCAGAGCGGCAGAGTCTCGGGAATCGAAATTGAGTGTTGGGTGAACGATCTGCCGCGCGTCGCTGCGAGCCTGGGCAAAGTTTCCGAAGAGTGCCTCGCGCAGCGCAGATTCTGCAGCGAAATTCGCCACACCATCGATGTTGTGTTCAGCGCCAGCGGCGACGATGGCGCGTCGGGTCCAATCGCGCGCTTGCGAAAGGTGTCCGTAATAAGCCTGTGTGTCTCCCAAGACGTCCTCGCGAGTCCCGGCCGGAATACCCGTCGCGCCGGTCCACGGGAGGGCCGCTGCCGCGTCCATGCCCTTTTGGTCGCCGGTGTCAAAAGCTAGAAAGTATCGCAGCGCTGGCCCGAGAAAAGGCTCGATGTGCGCGGCATTGGCTTTCGCAAGCATGGCCCGGGCATCGGAGAAGCGATTCAGGTCCGTATACCAACTAGCAGCCACGCCGTAGGAAAAAGCACTAGGATTCAGATGCAGGGCCTCCAATTCGGCAGCCACGGCTTGATCGTATTGTCCAGCCCAACCGTAGGAAATACCCAAGCCCGGCCATGCATCCTCATCCCGGGGAAAGGTATGGACCCATTGCTCGAAAGCGTTGATAGCCGCATCGTCGTCTTTGGTTACCTCGGAATAATAGTCGGCCGAAATGGCGATCTTCTCGTATTCGCTGGTGCGGTCGCGAAGCGCGTACGCGCTATCGATTTCCTTGTCGGCCTCGGCTGTATTGCCGAATTGCGCCGCCATCATGCCAAGCATGTCATGAGCCAGAGCGAAATTCGGGTCGATCCCAATCGCCTGTTGATAGGAAGCCATTGCGGAGGTCCAGTCGCCATCCGAAACGGCCCCGGCTGCTTGGCTGTAGACGTGCAGAGCCTCCAGCGACGATGTGGTTGCCTGGACCAGCTGCGAATCGTAGGTCTGAAGAGAGGATTGGGACTCGCCGAGTTTTGAGCGCAATTCCGACGCGGCCGTGCCCAGCGCTTCGAGGACTTTCTCCTTGCTCGGGGCCGTCACTTGTTCCTGAGCCAGAGTTTCACCACTCGCGCAGTTTGCGGCGTTGAGACCGAGCACGTATTCGCTGCCGAGAGCGGCGATCGAGCCGTCGATTTCCACGGTGGCGTTCATGCGCTGGCATATCTCGCGCGCGATCTCTGGCGTGATGTGGGTAGTAGCGGGTTTTTCCATCATGCGCAGCGTCTGAGCGACTTGAGCGTCGGCTACAATTTTCAGGAATGGCGTTTGCTGGAGCTGCACGGATAGTCCCTGGCGCAGGGCGCCATCGAAGACGGGATCGCCGGTGGAGTTGGCGAAGTCGGCGACCACGATCGAATCGTTCTGCGTAAGTTTCGGCGCGCGATGGAAGTAGAAATATCCGCCGACCGCAGCCGCTGCCGCAATCAGCGCCGCGCTGCTAACGAGCGCGGGCCGGCGCGCATGGCGCACAGGCGCCCCTGCGTGCGCGCTGGCGGCACTGGCGGCCGTGCCGGGAGCGCCGAGGCGGCGAAGATCGACTCTGAGTTCCTTCGCCGACTGGTAGCGATTCTCCGGCTCTTTTTCCAGGCACTTCAGAATAATCCGCTCGAGTTCCAGAGAGACGCGCGCATTGAAGGCTCGCGGCGTAACCGGCGGCTGATGAAGGATCGCGTCGGTGAGCTGCGGAATCGAGTCCTGCTGGAATAACCGGCGGCCGGAGGCCATCTCGTACAGCACGAGACCCAGCGCGTGAATGTCTGTTCGCGGATCGACCGTCCGGCCCTCGAGCTGCTCGGGAGCCATGTACGGCAACGTGCCCACAAGGGCTTGCGATTCGGTGAAGCTCGGCGCGGTAGCGAGCGTCGTCGCGTCGGCGAAGGGCAGAAGCACCTTGGCGAGTCCAAAGTCGAGGACCTTGGCCTGTCCTTTCGGAGTCACCATCACGTTGGCAGGCTTGAGGTCGCGATGAATGATCCCCTGCTCGTGCGCTTCTTCTAGAGCTTCCGCGATTTGACCGCCCAACGTGGAAATCGCCTTTTCATCCAGCGCGCCCGATCTGAGCTTCTCGGCCAGCGGCAGCCCCGGCACGCATTCCATGACCAGGTAATCGGCGCCGCCCTGCTCTCCGACGTCGTAGACAGCGGCGATGTTCGCGTGATTCAGCCGGGCCAGGGCGAGAGCTTCCTTGCGAAAGCGCCGCCGCGCGCCCTCGTCGGTGAGCAAACCGACAGAAAGAATTTTGACGGCGACTTCGCGTTCGAGCCGCGTGTCGCGAGCGCGATAGACGATCCCCATTCCACCCGCGCCAATGCGGGCGAGAATCTCATAGGGTCCGATTTTGTCCCCCGAAGATAGAATCTCGCCGTCCGCGGTGGCGAGACGCTCGAGGAAGCTGCTGTCATCCTGGAGGTGCGCGGCGAGCAGCGATTCGACTTCGCGGCGCAAATCTGCTTCGGTGCAGGCGTGGTCCAGATAGGCGGATCTTTCTTGCGGGGCCCGTTCGAGCGCCGCGCCTAGCAACGTCTTTACCTGGTGCCAGCGTTCGGGTGTCATTCCGCACCTTCCGTTCTCAGTGCGCGCGAAGCGAGACCCTACAGGGGCCACGGAGCACGTCTCGACGCCGCTGGCGAAATACGACTACCGCCCACTCGGGCAATAAGCAAGGCTCGCCCCACTTCGTCTCTTCGACCAGATCGCAGTCGAGCACGATCCTCCGCAGCTGATCCGCTTTCTTTTGCCACTTTCTCGCGTAAGGCACTTTCACCGTTCCACCTCAATTAGCCCCGCCGGGAAATTGTCCCGTTTCGCTCCGCATCATACCGCGCCCCCCCGACGAACACGTGGCCGGGCGCTCGCCTTCCGCCCCGAGCAATTTCCTGTCAGCCGGCCTCGCAGGAGTTCAGCGGACTCCCCACCAGCTGCAACGAAGCCCCATCGCGTACCATCTCATTTCTCCCGCAGTCTCAACATCGGCGTCAGTCTGTTGGCCACTCGTACGAAAACAGTTTCGCTGCATCTTCCGGGCTCAACTTCACTCCCGCAATCGCAGCGGCACGTGCCATTACTGGGTCACGGCCGTATGCAAGGTCTGACGCCGTAGGAAGAATCGTCTCATCCGGTATCACGCCCGTGTGTTCAAGAGTGTTCCCATCGCGCATGATTAGATCGGCGCTCGTAACCGACGCCGCGAAGGCGTACACGGGTCCGGATCCTGTGACGTGAAAGTGGTATTTCGCTTCCATCACGCTGCCGGACGTGCGATCTCCGAGAACGATTCCACGCTTCTCGATCTGGACCGTCCGAGCGAACAACTCGGCCGCCGATGCAGAGCGGCTGTCCACCAGCACGATTACCTTCCCGGTGAATGCATGATTCCCGCTGCCTTTGGCCGTCAACGGGTCCGCCGCCGCTCGCGCTTTGCGGTCTGCAATCTTGATTGTTCTTTGAAAGATTGCACTGAGCAGGTCCGTCAGCGCCGATTCGGCACCGCCCGGATTGTCACGCAAATCCAAGATAAGATATTCGTGACCTCTGGCCTTGTCGATCAGCTCGCGCGCATTCGGTTCACCGGGGGCGAATATCGGAAGCTTTACGATCAACAATTTCTCGCCAAACTCTTTGTATTGGGGTCGAAGCAAATGCTGTTCGTTTTCGTACTGCTGACGCACGATGTCCGCATCTACGCCAGTCAGGTCGTCAAAATCAAAAACCATTTTCGTGCGTGTCACCTTCGCCATCACATCCACTTGGCGGATCATCCCAGATCTATCCCGCAGAACTACGCGCAATCCGGGCTGAGGCAGAAGTATGTTCAGGTCGTATGCCAACTTGCTCAGACTGGCCCGCATCAGCGTGAAGCCGTCGATCGTCAATACCTCATCACCCGGCTTCAATCTTTTGGCGTCAGCATCGCTTCCGGCACGCACGTTCGTTACGAAGCAACGCGTACCCACCATCTCAAATCGCCAACCGTAATCGACTCGGGAGGGATCACGGGGTGGCACAAAGAACGTATGGGAGTCGTCTAGGTCTTCCAGAATCGAAGCTATTGGGACGATCAGATCCGTGCTGTCAGTCGCACTCGAAATCTTCTGTTTTGCGTAGCTGACCTTGGCGTCCCAATCTAATCCATGCAACTTCGGATCGTAATAGTATTTCCGGACATCGGAGGCTACATCTTGCAACATCACCTGAGCCATTTGGCGCTGAATCCTGCCGACGTGCTGCGGCCAGGCAGGCATCGCCGAAAACACAAACATTGCCGATAGACAAGCGATCTTCGTTTTGAACAGAGGCATTCTCACTTTGCTCGTGGAGCGGGTGAACGTAGCCTAACATCAATCAAAATAGTTCAAAAATCATATGATTACTGCTCTCGAATATCAGTGGCTCGTGGTAGCAGCGTCTCCGATAGCTTTTTCGAGGGTCGGAGCCCAGCTCCGGCATAGCCACGCGCGCCAGCGCCCTTCCTTTCGCGCCGGTTCACCCGCGCAAAGTAGCCTTGGCCTTTGAAATACGCTCAACTGTGCGTCAGGCTCGCTCCCCGCCGCTCACGATCGTAAGCAAATCGATGCTTCTCCGCGTCTTGAGCCGCACCCATGCTACCGTTGCTTGTTTTTGTTGCCCGCTCCGCAGCAGCCGGGAGCAGGCAGCGTATGAGATGCGCCTCCGGCAGCACACGCGCTGTGTGTGTCTGCCGCGGCAGAAAGAGAGCGGAGCCCTTGGTGCTCGGGAGCCGGAAAATCGTGATTGCCGCGCGGGCCTCCAACCGTGCCGCGCAACCACTCGCGCTGTTTCACCCGCGCGAAGTCGCTGCCTTTGCGCCGCCGGTCTCCGAGGAAAAATGCGCAAAGTCCCGAGCAATGGGGTCATCAGAAACTTGTTTATCAGCCCGAGCAAATGTCCGAGTAGCCGACAAATCAGAACTTTGGTCACCGCGAAAGAAGATCTGCAGTAAAAACTCGGTAAATTCGCACCGGTGCTCAAGGTGTTATGATCGCCGGACCGCTATGCGCGCATGTGTAACAGGAGCAGCTGGCTTTGTAGGCAGGGCGCTGGTGCGCCGTTTGCTCAGAGGCGGAGCGTCCGTCCGCGCTCTGGTCCAACCGTGGGAGCATGCCGACAACTTGAGGGCTATTGGTGTCGAGTTAGCGACCACTAATCTCGCGCACCGCGACTCTATTGAAGAGGGACTCGACGACACCGACGTCGTATACCATACGCCTGCGACGGATTTGGAGGGAACTCAAAACCTCTTCGAGGCGTGCATAAAGAAGGGAGTGCCCCATGTGGTGTACCTGAGCTCGATCGCGATATACGGTTTGCCACAGAAGGGAGAAATCATTGATGAGAACAGTTCCTACGACCCTCATTTCGATGAACGAGACCCGGACACGCGGGCCAAGATTGAAACTGATATGTACGCCGGGGGAATCGGGTACAAGACCAAATTAGCGGTGACCATCCTCCGGCCAGGCACCGTCTTTGGACCTGGAAAACCACTGCCCGTCGGCCCCCTCGGATGGCGAGCGGCCTGGAACACAAACGTAGTAATCGGAAGGCGCAAGCAGCACTTCCCGTTGACTTATGTGGAAAATCTAGTTGATGCAATGGCAATGGTGAGCGCGGGTCGAGGTTTGCGAAAGTTTATCGTCATCGACAATGAAGACCTTACGCTCGGGCAATACCACGTGGCTCGCGAGGAAATCGAGCACGCGCCGACGCTTTTCTTGCCCGGCCTGCCTCTGCTGTTAGCAGCGATTGGTTTCGAGATTGCGATGTGGCTTTACCCGCTGGGCTTTGGCGCCGGGAATAAATGGCGCCGAATCCAACTCCGCTTGCAGGACCGCCGCTTCGATACTCGTCGAATTCGCGAGACAGGATGGGCCCCACACGTTTCCCTGAAGGATGCTATTCGGCGCACGTTGCAAGAAGTTTAGGAACCGAGCAGTTCGCAAAGTTGCAAGCAACGGGGCAACCGGACAATCGGCGCTACGCGGTCTCTACGTCCCAGACAAACCGGTGCATTGCTCCGGGAATCGGCTCGGAAAAACCTCGAAGGAAGTGGCCCTCACGAACAGAATTGACCACGAACTAGGCCGGTACAGCTCCTGCGCGCCTGTACTAAACCTGTCCTTCCGGACAGTAGCCTTTCGACCCTCCCATCCTGCTATCGTCGAACTGTATTTATGCGCGCAACCGCACAACTCGACCACGGCCGACCCTCCGACCCAGTTTGTGTAGCGCTGGCCTTCGGGCCAGCAGCGTTAGGTCTTCACGCCGCGCTCCGCCACGCCGCGCCCTCCCGCGCCGCCAGCAAGCTTAGGCATCTTGTTTCCCTCTGCGTTCGGCGCGAGTTCCGCCGCCATCAACGGGACTGCACCGACCAGGGGTCCTCAGGGGACGGAGCTTTAGCTCCGTCATTCCGGCGCGCGCAACAGCGCGCGTCCTTTCGCGCCGGTTCATCCGCGCGAAGTCTCGTTGCTCGCTTCCTCTCGTCTTGGCGCCTCCGACTGCTCTCGCCAGGCGCGTGATCTTGCAGCGCGCGGCGGTCACCACTCACTGCTCAAGGGGCGGAACACTCAATCGACCTCGCGCACACGTAAGTCACAGAAAACAAACGACCGGGCACATGCAAGGGCGGAACTTCCCGGTGCATTTTCTTTTTTCGATTTTCCGCCAAAATCCAATCGCATTAGCGTTTCGCAGGTTAGCGGGACGGAGCCTCAACTCGGCTCGCCGTCCTAGCCACTCGCCACGAATCACTCGCCGCTTGCCATTCTTACCCGGAACAGTCACTCGAGTAGAAACACTCCGAACTCATAGAAAACAAACATCCGGACATGCGTCTACCCGGAACGTCCCGGCGCATGATTTCGACGGTTTTTTGGCGAAAAGAGTGCCCGAATCCGGGCTACCTCGTTACGGCGACTCGCGGGTTACGGCTGGCGCTTGCGGCGGACGGTGGCGTCCAGGGCGCCGCGGGCGAGGCGGAGGGAAATTTCGTCGCCGGGCGCGACTTGGTCGGACGAGCGCAGAACTTTGCCGGCAGCGTCGTAGGCGATGGCGAAGCCGCGTTCGAGGAGTTTCAGCGGGCCGCGCTCCTGCAATTGCACGTCTGCGGCTTCCCAGCGGCGGCGCCTGGCGATCAGCGCGCGATCCATGGCCACTCGCAAAGCCACGGAGCGGTCGTCGAGCCGGCGGCGTAAGCGGCCCACGCGCGCGCGCAAATCGAGCGCTGCGAAGCGCACCTGCGCTGCCCCCAGGCGGCGCTCCTTGCGCGAGACAATGCGATCGAGCGCCGAGCGCAGTGCGTCCCGCTGCTGGCCGATGCGCCCGCGCAACGCGGTGGCGCGTCCGCGAAGATCGAAAGTGGCCACTTTGGCCTGAGCCGTTGCAAAGCGCTGGTGTGCCGTGGAAAGGCGAAGCCGCAGCACGTAACCCAGCTGCGACGAAAGATCGTCCACCTGCTGCCGGCGGCGGCGCATCAGCAATTCGATTTGGCGGAAGCCGCGATGCGTTTCCAGGTCACGCACGCGATGGCGGCGCTCGGAAAGCAGATAGCGCATGTGCTGGACGATGCGCCGCTGGCATTCCGAAATGTGGCGCTCGAATTCCTGGCGCGAGCGCACCACGATTTCGGCCGCGGCGGAGGGAGTGGGAGCGCGAACGTCGGAGACGAAATCGGCGATGGTGAAATCCGTTTCGTGGCCCACGCCGGTGATCACGGGAATTTCCGATTCGGCGATGGCGCGCGCCACGCGCTCCTCGTTGAAGGCCCACAGGTCTTCGAGCGAGCCTCCGCCGCGCGCCAGAATGATCACGTCCGCGAATTTCGCGCGATTGAAATAGGCGAGCGCGGCGGCGATTTCCTTGGCCGCGCCTTCGCCCTGCACCTTCACCGGAAACAGGCGCACGTGCAGGTTGGCAAAGCGGCGGCTAAGGACGCGCAGAATATCGCGCACAGCCGCCCCGGTGGGCGACGTGACCACTCCGATGCAGCGCGGCATCACTGGCAGGGGCTTTTTGCGTGCGGGGTCGAAAAGCCCCTCGGCTTCGAGCTTTTTCTTCAGCTGCTCGAAGGCGAGCTGCAGCGCGCCCGCGCCGACGGGCTCGATGTAGCTGACGTAAATCTGGTATTCGCCGCGAACCTCGTAGACGCCGAGCGAGCCGCGGACGGTGACGCACAGGCCGTCCTCGGGGCGGAATTTCAAGCTGCGCGCCTGGTCGCGAAAACAGACGCAGCGAATCTGCGCGCCGGAATCTTTCAACGTGAAATAAAGATGGCCGGACTGCGCCGGGCGGTAATTCGAGATTTCACCTTCGATCCACACGTCCGGGAAAGCGCGCTCGAGGATCAGGCCGATGCTCTCGGTAAACTCGCTGACTTTCCAGACGCGCCGCTCGGGCGCGATGTCGAAAAGAGATGGCTGATTCATCGGCTTCGGGTCATCCATCGTGATTCGCGGCTCTCGCTCCTGGCGCTAATGGCGGAACGCATTGATGATCCACAAAATCAGCGTCAGCGCCACGCTAAGCACGATGCAGGTGACGATCGGAAAGTAAAAGCTGCCGTGGCGGCCTTGGTACGCGATGTCTCCCGGCAAATGGCCCAGGCGAAAAGGCATCTTCACGCCGGAAATCATCAGTGCGCCGATAACCACCAGGATCGCGCCGACCACCAGCACGAATTTGCCAAGTTCACGAAATGGCTCAGTTGGCATCGCGGAATCATACATTTTAGCGCGGCGAAGTCCATCGACGGAAATTCTGGGCGCGAGCTAGAACCGCGGGTCTTGAGGGTGGCTCTATGCAGAGATTCGCCCTATTCGGAATCGCCCTATTCAGAATCACGATGAACGGTGGCAGGAGAAAAGCCGGGAACGCAGACGGAGATGTAGTCGGCGCCTTCGGGCGTGGAGTAGCGGACCCATTCGCCCGCGTGGGCGATTACGGCTTGGCCGGCGCGCACGTCGAGATCGCCTGTGCGGCTGGTGACGCGGAGGGCGCCGCTGAGAACGAGAGTGTATTCGTCGAATTCGGGAGTTTGGCCCGGCTCGACCCAGCCCGCGGGGCTGGTCATGTGGGCCACGCTGACGGCTTCCGTGGCGGAGTTTACGCGGCCGATATGTTCTTGAATTATTTTCGGCTTGTTGCCGGCGGCTTCGATGCGCGTCGGCTTGGCGATCAGAGTGGGCATCACAACCTCTTCCGGCGATTTTCCAGCGATTTCAGCAAGCTGTTTCCAGCGACAGATTCGGGCTTGCGCGAAAGATACACGGGAACCCGACGCGTACAGCTAAAAAGCTGCCCGCTGTTACGCACGGCCGAGCCGCTTTCGAACACCAAGTTCAATTTTGCGGCGCGAGCAAATGCCCGGAAGTCGCGGTCACGCGTGATCAATGGAATCCCCGCGTCAAGGCAGCTCTGCGCGATGAGCGCGTCGCCCAAGCGCGCCTTGCGCCGGCCGGCGAGAATCTTAACGCGAAGCTTGCCAGCGCGAATCCAATAGTCGTCATCCGGATTGGCCCTCGGGATGTCCGCAAGCATTTGCGCCAAGGCGGAAGGAAGTTGCTGGTCGCTCAATAGCTCCGTTAGCACAATGGGAGGCATGATGACCTGCCGGTTGGCAAGCGATTTGTCCAGGGCATCGACGTCCGCTCCGCGCCGGCCCTCCAAAAAAGCGACCCAGGTGCTGGTATCAGCCGCGATCACCGGTCGGCCTTTAGCTCCGGCAAAGTGCGGGAGAAACGGACCTTGCCACGCATCTCCCGAAGCCTCGCATATGCCTGCGATGCAGCCACGAGCTGCAAGCCGGTGCGTACGGTCTCGGTCACGCCCGCGCCGCTGGCTTTCTGGGCCTTGTCAAGAAGGCCCGGCGGCACTTCCACCGTTATTTTGCGAGCAGTCTTCATACCGGCGTTGTACCGTATCGATCACCAGCATCGAGTATGGTGATAGCGTCGGGCGCGGAACAGCTTCCATGGCACTGCGCGGTTTAGATCAGCTCCATGCCGGAGAAGAAGTAGCTGATTTCGAAGGCGGCCGTCTCGGGCGCGTCGGAACCGTGGGTGCAGTTGTACTGGATGCTGGTGCCCAGGTCGCGGCGGATGGTGCCGGGCGCGGCTTTCGCGGGATCGGTAGCGCCCATCGTCTCGCGCCATTTCGCGATCGCTCCTTCCGATTCGAGCACCATCATCACGGCTTTGCCGGAGCTCATGAAATCGGTGAGCTCGCCAAAAAAAGGCCGCTCGCGGTGCACAGCGTAAAATCCTTCGGCCTCAGTTTTCGTGAGGCGCAGCGATTTGATCGACACGATCTGAAATTTTGCGGCGTGAATGCGGCCGAGAATCTCGCCGGTCAGGCCGCGCTTCACGCCATCCGGCTTGATGATTGCGAACGTTCGCTCCATTGCCAACGGGTAGTTCCTCCTGAGACGCGGCTATCGCCTGCGTTTTTTCGGCAACTTCGCCGATTTTTTCGAACTCGATTTCTGCTTGGACTTGGCAGTCGGTTTCGGTCTCCCGAGAACGCGCGCGACGGTGTGGCCGATTTCGGCGGGGCTTTGCACGGTGTGGATCCCAGCGGCGCGCATGGCGCGGTATTTATCGGCGGCGGTGCCTTGCCCGCCGCTGATGATCGCTCCGGCGTGGCCCATGCGGCGGCCGGGAGGCGCGGTTTGCCCGGCGATGAATCCTACGACCGGCTTTCTTACGTGCTTTTTGATGTACGCCGCGGCGATTTCCTCGGCGTTGCCGCCGATTTCTCCAATCATGACGATGGCGCGCGTGCCGCGATCTTCGTTGAAAAGCTGGATGGTATCGAGAAACGACGTGCCGATGATCGGATCGCCGCCGATGCCGATGCAGGTGGACTGGCCGATGCCGAGTCGCGTGAGCTGGTCGACCGCCTCGTAGGTGAGCGTGCCGCTGCGACTGACCACTCCGACGTGTCCCTGTTTGTGGATGGACGCAGGCATGATTCCGATTTTGCAGAGGCCGGGGGAAATGATGCCCGGGCAATTCGGTCCGATCAGCCGCGAGCGCGAATTTTTCAGTGCCGCCGCGACCCGCACCATGTCCAGCGTGGGGATGCCTTCGGTGATGCAGATGACCAGCGGCAACTCCGCATCGAAGGCTTCAAGGATGGCGTCCGCCGCGAAGGGAGGCGGAACGAAAATTACGGAGACGTTAGCGCGCGTTTTACGGACGGCTTCGGCGACGGTATCGAAAACCGGCACGCCGAGATGTTCGGCGCCTCCTTTTCCGGGCGTGACTCCGGCGACGACTTGCGTGCCGTAATCGAGCATCTGCTGCGCGTGGAAAGTGCCTTCGCGGCCGGTGAGCCCCTGGACGAGCACGCGCGTGGATTCGTCGATCAATACGCTCATCGCGCGCCTCCGCACAAAGCGACTACTTTTTCGGCGCCATCTTTCATTCCGCTTGCGACGGTAAGATCGAGCCCTGAAGTGCGCAGAATTTCCTTGCCCCGCTCGACGTTGGTACCCTCCATACGCACAACCACCGGAATTTTTAGCTCCAGCTCTTTGGCCGCTTTCACGACGCCGCCAGCGAGCACGTCGCAGCGCAAAATGCCGCCGAAAATATTCACGAACACGGCTTTCACGTTCGAGTCGCTGAGCAAAATGCGAAAGGCGTTCTTCACTTGCTCTTCGGATGCGCCGCCGCCGACGTCGAGGAAGTTTGCGGGGCTGCCGCCGGCGAGTTTGATGATGTCCATGGTGGCCATGGCCAGGCCCGCGCCGTTGACCATGCAGCCGATGGCGCCATCGAGCTTGATGTAGTTGAGTTTGAACTTCGAGGCTTCCACTTCGAGCGGAGTTTCCTCATCGAGGTCGCGCAGCTCGGCAAATTCGGGATGGCGGTAGAGGGCGTTGTCGTCGAAATTCACTTTGGCGTCGAGCGCCACCAGGCGGCCATCGCCGGTAACGACGCAGGGATTGATTTCGAGCAGAGAAGCGTCTGTTTCGATGAACGCGCGGTAGAGCGACTGCAGAAATTTGGAGGCTGCGCCAACAAGTTCCGACGGCAGGCCGAGGCCAAAGGCGATCTTGCGCGCGTGGTAAGGCTCGAAACCAATCTCGGGAGGAATCACCTGGCGCAAAATTGCGTCGGGGCGATCCTTGGCAACTTCCTCGATTTCCATGCCGCCTGCGGCGCTGGCCATGATGACTGGCGCACCCACCGCGCGATCGATCAGAATGCTGAGGTAAAGTTCGCGCTTGATGTCGAGACCTTCTTCGATCAGCAAACGGCGAACGATGCGGCCCTCCTCGCCAGTCTGGTGGGTGACGAGCTTCATGCCCATAATTTTTGCGGCAAGCGAGGCGGCTTCATCCGGAGATTTGGCGATTTTCACTCCGCCGCCTTTTCCGCGGCCTCCGGCGTGAATCTGCGCTTTGACGGCGACGACGGGGGTGCCCAATCGTTGGGCGACGGCGCGGGCGTCATCTGCTTTAAAAATTGCTTCTCCGCGCGGAACGGGAACTCCGAATTTGGCAAGAATGGCCTTAGCCTGGTACTCGTGGATTTTCATGTGGATCTTATCGACCGAACCGGCGAGCCTCTCAAATAGTGCTAGAATTTATGATCGCGTAAAGCTGTTTAGTGTACTTGGAAGCATCGGCCGGGGGCAAGCAAAGCAGGGGATTTAATCACGATTGGTACGCGAAATACGTATGATTCCGGAAGCGTTGCAGAAGATTGTCACAGGCGAAGACCTTTCTCGCGTGGAAGCGGAAGCGGCCATGGAGCAGATCCTTTTGGGCGCGGCGAGCGACGCGCAGATTGCCGGGCTGCTGACCGCGCTGCGCATGAAAGGCGAAACGGTCGACGAGCTGGTAGGATTCGCCACCGCCATGCGCAGACATGCGCCGCCGATTGTGGCGCGGCGAACGTGGTCCGCCGAAGAAGCGTTGGTAGATACGTGCGGGACGGGCGGCGACGCGGCAGGGACGTTCAATGTTTCAACCGCCGCGGCATTCGTGGTGGCGGGAGCGGGCGTGCGCGTGGCCAAGCACGGAAACCGTTCGATCAGCTCGCGCTGCGGATCGGCGGACGTGCTGGAACATTTGGGAGTACGAATTGATTTGCCGCCGGAGCGCGTGGCGGAGGCGATCGACGAGATCGGCATCGGATTTCTGTTCGCGCCAGCAATGCATTCGGCTACGCGGCACGCCGGGCCCGCGCGGCGCGAACTGCGCATGCGCACGGTGTTCAATTTGCTCGGACCGCTGACGAATCCCGCCGGAGCGTCGGCGCAAGTGGTGGGAGTTTACGACGCGAGCTTGACCGAGCTGATTGCGCGGGCGCTGGGGGAGCTGGGGGTGCGCCGCGCGATTGTGGTGCATGGCGCGGATGGGCTGGACGAAATTTCCATCGCGGGGGAGACGTACGTTTCGGAATTGCGCGACGCGATGGTGCGGAGCTACACGGTGACGCCAGAGGATTTCGGGCTACACCGCGCGCCGCTTGAATCCATTCGTGGCGGCGACGCCAAGCACAACGCGGAAATCATTCACAGAGTTTTCGGGCAGTCGCTGCTGTATCGCGCGCACGGGCCGCACCGCGAAATCGTGCTGGCGAATGCGGCTGCGGCATTGGTGGCCGCCGGACACGCCACGGATTTCCTGGCGGGCGTGAAATTGGCGGCTGAATCGATCGATTCCGGAGCGGCGCGCGACAAGCTTGAGGCGCTGGTGGCGTTTTCGGTGGCCGAGGCGCAGCGCGGCCGCGCGGTTTCGTGAAATTCGCCGAGTAGTACCTTCCTACGAAAAGTCGAATAATCCGCGCCGCTTTGTCAGCCGCCTGCGGATGGATTGGGCGAATCGGCGGAATCCAAATCGAGAACGACGGCGCCGTGCCTTAGGCCGGGCGGATAGCAATTTCCATTCGGATCGTAGGTGGCGCTGCACCGCGCGGTGTATTGGCGGCGGCGCGGAGATTGCGCGAACTGCCAAACGGAAGCGAACGGGACGCCACTCGCGGACGGCTGCGGCGGGTCGTTTGAGGTGGCGCAGCCGGGCGAGGGTGGACACGCGTCGTTATAAACGAAGAAAGCGATGCGGCGATTTCCAGCGTGGCGGCGGATATCGGCGGCGGTAATCACCATGTGGCCCTTGCCCGCGGGCGCCGGAATCGCCGAGCAGTAAATGCCCGCGCGAAAATGCGCCGCGATCACGCCGTCAATCCACGAGAGCAGATAGGCCATCTGCGCCGGCTCCATTTCGCCGCCCTCTTCTTGATCGAGAAAAATGATCGTGCCGGGATGAAAGCCCTCGCGCGCAGCGGTTCTCACGGCGGCAAGGGCATCCGACGATCCCAGCGCGGTTGCTCGCCGCGGATTTTTCAGCTGGCGCTCGAGGCGGCCGTTGAAAAGCAGGAGGAAACCGAAACCATTGCGCCGAAGGATTTGGCGTTTTTGAGTCCAAGAAACGGAGGCTCCTCCGGGCGGCTGATTGAGCCAAAAGCCCGCGAACGAAAACGTGCGCCGCAGTGCGGGCAGCGCGGCGTCACCGGGGTAATCGTTGGTGTCAAAGCCGAGAAACACGCGAGGGGCCGTGTTTCCACTGTAACTGGCAACATCAGCGCGCGGAAATACCATGCCGGAAAACGCGAGCGGCGCGAGAGCGGCCATCAGGCAGCCCGCAGCGAGCAAACGCACCCGCAAACTCATTAAATACCCAGGAAATTTTCAAGTAGTTGAAAGCCGGAGGTAGTGAGTACCGACTCGGGATGGAACTGCACGCCTTCCACTTTCATTTCGCGATGGCGCAGGCCCATGATCGTACCGTCTTCAGTTTCGGCGGAGATTTCGAGCGCGTGGGGCAGCGATTTTCGCTCGACGATCAGCGAATGGTAGCGCGTGGCGACGAAGTCCTGCGGCAGACCGCGGAAGATGGTGCGGCCGTCGTGGTGGATTTCGCTGGTTTTGCCGTGCATCACTTTTTTCGCGCGTACGACGCGACCGCCGAAGGCCGCGCCGATGGCCTGATGTCCCAGGCACACGCCGAGAATGGGAATTTTGCCGGCGAAGCGCTTGATCAAGGGAATGCTGATGCCCGCTTCCTGCGGCGTGCACGGGCCGGGCGAAATTACGACGCGCGCGGGACGCATGCGCTCGATTTCTTCGAGCGTAATTTCGTCGTTGCGGCGCACTTCCAGTTTTTCCCCCATCTGGCCGAGGTATTGCGCCAGATTGTAGGTGAAGGAGTCGTAGTTATCGAGAAGCAGAAGCATGGGAATGAATAGAATAGCGCAGGCGGGTTAGTCCGCGCGACCTCCGGTGGCGATCTCGAGTGCGCGGATCAGCGCGCGAGCTTTGTTGAGCGTTTCCTGGTATTCCGTTTCCGGGACGGAATCGGCGACGATTCCAGCGCCAGCCTGCACGTATACACTTCCGCCTTTGGCGACCAAGGTTCGCAGCCCGATGCACGAATCGAGATTACCGGAAAAATCGAGGTACAGAATGGCGCCGCCGTAGATGCCGCGGCGGGTGGGTTCGAGTTCGTCAATGATTTGCATGGCGCGGACTTTAGGCGCGCCGGACAGCGTCCCAGCCGGAAAGCAGGCCATCAGCGCATCGAAACAGTCCACATCCTCGCGCAGAGTTCCGTGAAGGCTCGAAGCGATATGCATCACGTGTGAATAGCGCTCGATGAACATGAGGCGTTCGGGTTTCACCGAGCCGTATTCGCAGACGCGCCCGAGATCGTTGCGACCTAGATCGACGAGCATGACGTGCTCGGCGCGCTCCTTGGGATCGGCGAGGAGCTCCGTTTCAAGGCGGCGATCTTCCTGGGCATCGCGGCCTCGCGGCCGAGTGCCGGCCAGCGGGCGATAGTAGGCGTCGCGGTCCTGCACTTTCACGAGCATTTCGGGCGAACTGCCGACCACAGAGACGTCATCGAGCTTCAAAAAATACAAATATGGTGAAGGATTCACGACGCGCAGGGCTCGATAGATTTCGAAAGGATCGGCCGAAGTGCGCGCCTCCAGCCGCTGGCTGAGGACGATTTGAAACGCATCTCCGGCGCGAATGTATTGCTTTGTTTTGCGCACGGCCGATGTGAATTTCGATTGGGACATGTTGGAGTGGACGCGCAAAGGCTTCTCTTTCGCGGCTGGCGGCTGCGGCGGCAGCGTGTCATCCAGGACGCGGCGGGTGCGGCCGATTTCTTCGACGGCAGCGTCATATTTTTCACGCAGGCTGCCTGGGCCCTCGGTGAAGACGTTGCGAATGATCCAGACGCGGTGCTGCACGTGGTCGAAAGCGACCAAGCCGAGGTAGAACATCATGACGCAGTCGTCCAGGTCCATGTCATCGCGACCAGCGGCCGGAATGCGTTCGACGAGGCGGACCATATCGTAGGCGAAGTAGCCGATGGCTCCGGCGATCAGCGGTGGAAGCCCCGGCACACGAACAGGGTGATAACGGCGCGTCATGCGGCGAAGGTGCTCGACGGGATTGCCCTCGAGCTGCGTGCGCTTGCCGTCGGATTCGACTGCGCATTCGCGGCCGCGCGAACGAAAAACCTCCGATGGATTGGCACCGACGAAGGTGTAGCGGGCGATGTTCTCGCCGCCTTCCACGCTTTCGAGCAGAAAGGAGTATTTCGCGCCACAGGCGAGGCGCAGATGAGCGCCGACGGGCGTGAGCAGGTCGGCGGTGTAACTCTCGTACACTGGCACGAGGTTACCCTGACGCGCGAGCTTGCAGAAGGTTTTGAAATCAGGCTGAATCATCGCGCGGTCCGGGACTTCGCTTTCGATGTCCGTTGCGGGGCGGACGCTTTTTCGCGGTCCAAGGCGAGAGCTACAACGCGACGCATGGCTTCCAGCGGAGCGCGTTCGCCGGTCCAGATTTCGAATTGCGCCGAGCCTTGAGCCACAAACATCTCCACTCCCGAGACGGTTTCGATTCCGCGCTTCTTGGCTAGCCGCAGCAACTTGGTCATGCTTGGCCGATAAATGGTGTCAAATACCAGCCGGCAATTCAACTCGCGCGCATCGAGCGGCGAGGTTGCGACGTCCGGAAGCATGCCGACAGGAGTTGCGTTCACGATGGCGTCGAAGAATTCGTGGCGAATCTGAGCCCATGGGATCGCTTCGCCGCCAGCCGCGCGCGCCAGCGCTTTGGCCCGCTCCGGCTTCCGGGCGGCGATGCAGGGAATCGCGCCCGATTGCGACAAAGCGAACGCAACGGCGCGGGCGGCGCCACCAGCCCCGAGGATCAGCACGCGGCTGCCGCGTAGTGCAATGCGGCGCTCCAGCGAGCGCAGGACGCCGATGTAATCGGTATTGTAGCCGTAGAGTTTCCCACCGCCTCGCACCACCACAGTGTTGACGGCGCCGATTTTCGCGGCGAGAGGATCGCAGCCGTCGAGATGGCGCAGAATCTTTTCTTTGTGCGGGAGCGTAACGCTGAAACCATGGATTCCCAGCGGCTCGACCGAGTCCAAAAAGTCGCGCAGATCGCGGACCAGAAACGGCAGGTACACGGCGTCAAGGCGGCGGACCTCGAACGCGGCGTTGTGCATTTGCGGAGAAAGCGAGTGGGCGATCGGATCGCCGATCACACCGTACACCCGGGTCCGCCGCGTCAGCCGGTCAAGCCGATAAACGCGCTTCATTTCATCGAGCGAAACTTGCCCCGGCGCCGTGACATTCTCGACGGGCGCGTAGGTGAATGCGCTGCCTTCGCGAACGGCCAAGAGCCTGGCTGGGAGAGCCGAGTCTCCCATCGGAATGGCCACGATGTTTTTGCGCTTGCCAGCGAGCGCGAAGATCTTTTGGGCGTCTCGCAGGGAGTCACAGTGCGCCGCGATTTTGATGGCGTCCGATCGGCCCTGGGCAAGCTCGTCGGCGACGCGCTGAAGGTTGTTCGGCATCCGGTCGAAGAAGTGCGCGGATGTGAGTTGGCGGCCTCCGGCGAGTAGCACCTGCAAAAGTTCGGGCGGGCATTGCCGCACCGTCTCGATTTCGAGGTCGAACCATTGGCAACCGGCGGCGATTGCTTCATTGAGGTGCGCGATCTGCCCGGCAATCGAGCCGGCGAATCGGCCGCCTGCGCTCCGCCTGCGGCAAGTAGCGAGCAGAATCGCCCCGCGCGGCGCGGCTGGCAGGCGTTTCAGGAAGCGGCCGATCTCGCTGCCATCACGCAGCCAATCCAAGCGAAGCTCGACAGTGCGGGTCTCGCGCAGCGCGGCGCGAAGCTGGCGCAACATAGATTGCGCATCCGCAGCGGCCACGACGGCGCAGATTTTATCGCGTCCTAACACCTTTGTTTCCAATCTGTTCCGGAGGCATCCACCCTGTGCCAAACCGCGGGAAAGGGGAGATTTTGTTTCTACCATGGCGGTACACAATGTGTAAAGCGATGCCGACCATTGGCTTGACGCTCCCGGAGCCGCCTGTTACGGTCGCTGCATGGGGCGCGCCTGGTCCTAGGCGCGGGACTGCTACTAAGGAGCAAGCGTCATGCGTGGGAAAATCTTACTTTCTGGCCTAATTCTAGCGCTTTCGGGAGCGGTGGCGTCGGCACAATCGAAGCCCGCGGCACCGAGCCCCGGAACGGTGTATTGCTCCGGGATTGTGACGACGGAGCGCGTCCCGCGGAGCACCTACATTATTACCGGCGAGGAATCGAATTACAGAATCGTTTACATCAACGGCGATGAAGTTTTCTTCAACAGGGGCTCAAACGACGGAGTGAAAGCCGGCGACGAATTTCTGGTGGAGCGGCCGGTGCAGGATTCGTACATCATTCAGTGGACGAAATGGCAAGAAGCGATCCTGCACAAAATGGGAACCATGTGGGACGATGAGGCGCGGCTGCGGGTGATCGTGGCGCGCCCGAAGGTATCGATCGCGAAAGTGGAGGACGCTTGCGACTACGTGCAGCGCGGAGACATCGTGCTGCCATTCACCGAACGCGCGATGCCGCCGATCAAGGTGGAAACCCACTTCGACAGGTTTGCCCCAGCAAACGGCAAGTCTTTGGCCATGATTATCGCCGGGAAAAACTATGTGGACGCGATGGGCGATCAGAGCGTGGCGTACGTGAACCTGGGCAACGCTCAGGGCGTTAGCGTGGGAGATTACTTCAAGATCTTCCGCTATCAGGGCACGCAACACGAGACGGTTTATCAGACTCCGCGCTACGCTTTCGACCAGGACTTTGGAATGAACGTGAAGGACGTGCACATGCTGGGATTCGGGACGGTGCCGGAGAAGTGGAATTGGAGCAATGTGCCGAGGGAAGATATCGGCGAAGCCGTCGTTTTGCGCACCGCACCCAATTCATCCACCGTTTTGATAACCTACAGCCTGGCGGAAATTCTTCCGGGCGACTACGTCGAACTCGAATAACGGGTGCCACCGCGCGGGCGCCAAGAGGATCCCGAGGCGTCCGCGCATAACTCCGGTTCGCAAAACACCTCCGCGGTAAACGCCTCAATGCGGGTGCCAGGTTTGTTCCATGCACCTCGGTCCAGGCCGGCTTTCGCGCAGGTTTCTTCCAGGAAACGTAAAGCGTCCAGGCGGTGTTGCGCCGCAACCTGCGGCAGCAACACTCCGCGACTTCCGCCACGAGTTACCACGAGCCCGTGCTTGCCGATCTCGATGCGCTCAAGAGCGATCTCTTCCAACGCGGACAAGATCGAAAGTTCGATTTTGATTTCGGGCAGTTCGTCAATTTGCACCGGACGAAAGCGCGGGTCGTCCAACGCGGCGGCGCGAGTGCAATAAGCCACCACAGGAATCGTCGGCTGCGGGGCACCGATCTGGCCGATGCAGCCGCGCAGTCTGCCCGTGCGATGCAGAGTGACAAAAGCGCCCGCGGAAAGCGGTAGATTGGGAGCGGACGGTAAATCGCGAAAAGCGAAGCTCGCATCAACAGCGGCACGCAGGGCGTTGCGGGCTACGTCGAGTAAAAGGCGTCTTTCAGAGCTAGGGAGTGGCGACATCCTGCGGTTTTTTTTTCGGATCGAGTATGGCCTTTGCCTGGACTCCGGCGCCCTGCGCATCGCGACGGCGCTGCTCGACCCGCAGATTGATCTGTCCCCAAAACATTCCGAAATAATGAATCGCGGAAGCAACGGCGCTCAAGACCACCAGCCACAGCAGCGCGGTTCCGAGCGGCATCAGCGCGGGATGATTCGCGGTGAGAATTACCGCGCCACCCGCGATCACCTGCAGAATCATTTTGGTTTTGCCCAAAGCGGTTGCCGGGATCACCAGGCCCTCAACGGAGGCGATCTCACGCAGTCCCATGACGATGAACTCGCGACCGATAATCACCACCGCCATCCACGCCGGCATCAAGTGCATCCAGACCAGGGAAATAAACGCGGCGGAAATCAAAAGCTTGTCGGCTACAGGATCGAGGAGAATACCGAGAGTGGTGATCTCACGCCGCTTGCGGGCGATATATCCATCCATCACATCGGTGGCCGCTGCCATCATCAGAATCAGCACACCCCAGACTTCAAAGTGAATGGGCAGACCCCAAAAATTCCAGTTGGGCTGGCGGGTGAGCAAGACGACCACCAACAGCGGCACGAAAAAAATTCGCAGCAGTGTCAGGCTGTTCGGCAGGTTCATATCGCTCTCACTGTGAGAGGCTGGCTGATTCATTTCCGAGACCGGAGACTCGTAGATTCGCTTAGTTCACTATAGTCCCCGGGCAAGCCGCAGTCAACGAGGGTGGGCGAGCAGCAAACTGGCGGATCGAAAGCGGAGAAGCGCCTATCAAGTGCCTACAAGAGTAACCCCTAGTCCTAGTATCCGTTAGCGGCCAAACTGCTGCAAAGCTGTGCAAAAACGAACATTGCGCGGCCTGTGCCTTTTTCGCGCATGGAGAACAGCCTGGCTCTCAAGAGTTAATCGTTAAGTCATTGCGCCATAGTGACTTGCGGCTAAAGGGTCAATTCCTGGTACGGTTTGAGCGGACGGCGACGTCAAAAATACGGCAAATACAAAGTTAATATTTCCACAGCAATTTCCACAGATATTTTGCAGGTAACAAGGAACCGAAGTGCCCAAAAACGGTGGATTCGCACAGATTCAAGAGAATTTCCGCAGGAAGAAAGCCGACTAAAGAGCCACCCAGGACGACCTAATCCAGAACGAGATGGCGGAGGCCACGCGCCGCCGATTGGGGAAGCTCGGCGTCGAGCAGTAGGTCTCCATCGACCACCTGAGAGTGAAGCACACGCCCGTGCGCCTGGATCTGAGAAAAATGGCGGCCATCGGAGAGAGGCATGCGCAGGCGCAAACGCACCAAAGGATCGAGCGGCATGGCTTGATCGATACGTTCGAGCAAATCCTGAAGTCCTTCTCCGGTAACGGCTGAAGTGGCGACCACGTCACGTGCGCGGCCATTCGATGTTTGCAACGCGCTGAACTCATTCTCGGAGAGGCAGTCGATCTTATTGAGCACGTGCACGCGCGGACGGTTCTCCACGTTCAAACCGCGGAGGACCTTCAGGACCTCGGCATCCTGCTCAGCGTGACGCGGATTCGAAATATCGGTGACGTGCACCAGAAGCGCGGCCTCCTGCACTTCTTCCAAAGTAGCGCGGAAGGCAGCGATGAGACCCGGCGGAAGATCGCGGACAAATCCCACCGTATCCGAGCACAGAACCCGCCGTCGCGAAGGCAAGCGAATCGCGCGAATGGTGGGATCGAGCGTGGCGAACATTTTCGAGGAGGTCAGCACCTCGGCGTGAGTGAGGGCGTTAAAGAGCGTCGATTTTCCGGCGTTGGTATAACCGACGAACGCAACCATGCCGAGAGGCACGGCCTGACGCGCGCGTCGGCGGGTGGCGCGCTGATTGCGCACTGTTTCGATTGCGTTCTGAATCTTCCGCACGCGGTCGCGGATTTTGCGGCGATCGGACTCGAGTTTCTGCTCGCCCGGCCCGCGCGTCCCAATTCCGCCGCCGAGACGGGAGAGCGATTCCCCATGTCCGGAAAGGCGGGGCAGCAGGTAATTGAGTTGGGCGAGTTCGACCTGAAGCTGGCCCTCACGGGTGTGAGCGTGGGTGGCAAAAATGTCGAGGATTAGCTGGGTGCGATCGATGACGCGCCTGCCGGTGACTTTCTCCATGTTGCGCAGTTGCACCGGAGTAAGGTCGTGATCCACGATAACGAGCGGAATATCCCGCGATTCGGCCTCGGCGCGAATCTCCTGAAGCTTACCTTTACCCAGCAGAGTGGCGGGATCGAGACCTTCCCGGACTTGCAGCATCTCGCCGGCAACATCCGCGCCAGCGCTCTCGGCCAGTTCCTTTAATTCGGTCATCGAATCGCGGCTTGCGAGCGCATCAACGCCATTTCCAGGAAGGCGCGCGGGGCGCTTCACGGCGACGCCGACGAGCAGCACGCGTTCGGTTCGGTTCACAGGCTGAGTGCTTTTCATTCGGAGAAGGTAAAACGGGAGGGGGCCGAGGCAGGCCGTGTTCGTCTCACACCAAGATTATACGCTTTTAGATCGCGAGATTGAACTGCGGCAAATAGTTCACGACAATGGCAATCCCGGATTGCCTGCCGGAATCCAATGTCGTAGGCTGTAGCGGGTTCCGGGATTCTGCCGGCGGCGCGGCACGCGACGGGCGACGTGCAGGCTTCGGATTCCTTCGCGACACCATTTTAATTTAATGGCGAGCGGCGCGCTGCACCGGACGCAGAGTGGAATCCGTCTGGCGCCCGCCGCCTTCAAGGAGCGTGAATGAGCGGCTGGCGGCAAGTGAGAGCGCGCCCCATCATGCGTTTTCATCTGTCCGCCAACTGTCTTTGGCTTCCTGCCAGACTCCACGACTTCCAAAAAGCGGAGCGGCGAGATGACTTCCGTCAGCTAGACGCGCATCTCGCGGTACGACCGAATTGATCAATCTATTTAAGCTCATTTTTCGAAAACGATCGCTGCTGCTGCGCATCATCGGATACACGGTGGCCATCGGATCGCTGATTTGGGTGCTGCGCGATTTTCACGTGGTTCGCGCGGTGCACGACATGGCCAACGCCGATTGGCGCCTTGTGTTGGTCGGCATGGCGCTGGATGTGCTCAGCTATGGGTTTCAGGCAATCCGCTGGAAGCTGTTGCTGACGCCGTTCGGCAAGGTGCGGACGGCCCGGTCGGTGCGGTCGATCTTCGCCGGGCTTTTCGCCAATCTGGTGTTTCCCTTGCGTCCGGGCGAATTTCTGCGCAGCTATCTGCTTTCGAACTCCGAAGGGATTGGGCTGGGTCGAGTGTTGGGATCGGTGGGAGTGGAACGGTTCGTCGATTTAGTAATCGCTACTGCCGGACTGGGAATCGTTTCACTGCTGGTGCAGCCGCCGCCGGGCTATGGTCCGTCTGAATCAATTCGCCGATTTGACCGCGCCGCCGACATACTGGGGGTGGTGATCCTGGCGCTGCTGATTATCGTGGTCGCGGTCGTCCTTTACATCGAGTTCCGCCTGGGGCGGGGCAAAGCACAGCAGAGCGAGGAGCACCGCGTGCCGGGACGACTGGTGCAAGCGATGGTCGTGCTGCACGCGATGGGAACGGCGCCGAGCTTCTATCCCGCCGTCGCAGTATCGCTGATGATTCCCTTCTGCCAGGCCATGGCGCTATGGGTACTGATGCATTCCTACGGCCTGCGGCTCTCGTTCATGGCCGCAGTGGTAGTGCTGCTGGTGATCAACCTTGGCGTGTCGCTGCCGAATGCACCGGCGAACGTTGGGTCGTATCAGTTCTTCTGCGTCCTTGGCCTCAGTATATTTCAGATCGATAAGAGCCGCGCCACCGGGTTTTCAATCTTCGCGTTCATCGCGCTGACCCTGCCATTCGTTTTTCTGGGCTTTGCGGCCTTGCTTCGCAGTGGGCTGTCACTCCGGTCCATGCGCGAGAAGGTCAGCACCTTTCCGCGCCAGGGTCCCAGCCGCGCCCCGGCCAAACGAACTTAGCTGCGCGGGCCTCCCCGAGTCATCTTCGGCACACGCCGCGGAATTCGATGCCAGCCACGCCGCTGCCCCGGTATATAGTTGGATTTCCGGTTCGCGCGCTGGAATTGCGGCAAGTCCGCCGCTGGTATCTGGCGTGAAACCTACCGACGCAAATGGCATCAGAAGCCATCAAGAATCTCGACCGCGCCCGGCGGAGCCTCGAGAAGAACAAGCTGCGCGAAGCCGTGGCAGCTTATCAGGCGGTGCTCGACGAGGTCCCGTCGCACCAGGAGTCGCTGCAAGCGCTGGCCGATATTTACACGCGGCTGAACGAGCCGGCGCGCGCCGCACAGTACTACGCGACGCAATTCGACCGCCTGGTGGAAACAGGCGACCTGGCGAAAGCTTCGGCGATTTACTCGCGGTTCCTGCGTCCACTGCCACAACCACCGGACCGGCTGATGCGCTACGCCGCGCTGCTGCAAAAGCACAACCGGATTCCCGATGCGATCGAGCAGTTTTCGGCGACTGCTGAACTCTTCCTGCAACAAAACCGCGCGATCGAGGCGATGGCTTGCTATGAAAGTCTGGCAGCGCTGGATCCCGAAAATCCCGCTCGCCACGTGGCGCTTGCGCAACTGGCGGAAAGCCTGGGACATGCCGATTTGGCGTCGCGCGCTTTCTTACGTGCCGGGCAGTTGACATTGGCAGCCTCGGCGCTGGACGAGGCTCTCGATTATTTCGGGCGAGCGCACAGGCTGTTGCCCACCGACCGCAGCGGCGCCTTGCTCTTCGCCGAAGCGAAGCTTCGAAAAGGCGATGCCGCCGGAGCGGCGGCGCTGCTGGAGCCTTTCGCGCCGAATGAGAAGGACGCAGCGTTTCTGGCGCTATATGGAGAGAGCCTTTTTCGCTCCGCCCAGCTCGACCGTGCCCGCGATGCGTTCGAGTCCTACTGCAAGGCCAAGCCCGAAGGCTTTTCGAAACTCTTCGACGTAGTGGGCGCGTACCTCCATGCCGCAGAGGACGGAAAAGCGGCCTCGCTGCTACGGCACGTTAAGGAACTGATGCGGGCGGCGCGCAAGGAAATGGAATTACCAGCACAGATGGACAAAATCGCCAGCGCTTATCCTGCTTCCCTGCCGATTGCCGAAGCGGTGGCGAAAAATTACGAGGAACTGAACCGCGAGACACAGTATTTCGACGCGCTGGTCCGCTTGTTCGATCTCTATTTGGTGGCGGGAAAGCTGCCAGAATCGTGCGAAGTGCTGGACCGGCTGGTGGACATCGATCCTTACGACTATCGCAATCAGGAACGTATCGCGCAGCTGGAGGGGAAGGTCGACCCGTCTTTTCTGCGCAACGTGCAATCCCGCGCGGCGAAAGCCGCTAGTGTTACCACGCGCACGCAAGGGTTCGGAACGGATTCGCAAGTCTCTGCTCCGGCCGAGCCGGCGACCGAAGAAACGCGCGCGCAGCACGCGCTGGAAGATCTGATCGTGCAGGTCGAAATATTTCTGCAGTACTCGCTGCAATCGAAAGCGGTGGAACGGCTCTCGCGCATCGCCGAGCTTTTTCCAGGCGAAGAGGAAAAGAACGAGCGGCTGCGGGCGCTCTACGAACGCGCCAATTGGTGGCCCAAAGGCTCGCCGCCGAAAACGGCGGCAAAACCGGCCGGCCCCTTGCCCGCACCAGTTGCCGCGGCAGAAGCCGCGCCACCACCGGCGACCGCAGCCGTAGACACCCATCGCGACCTGGCAGCAATAGCCGAAATTAATCGCTTGATGTACCGGCAGTCGACGCCCCGCGAAGTGCTGGCCTCGACGGCGGCCGAGATCGGAAAGCATCTGCGCGTGGCGCGGTGTCTGGTGGCGGTTGGCACTGGGGGGGAAAGCGCGCAGCTCACGGCGGAGTACGCCGCGCCGGGTGTGCCGCCCGCCGGAGCGGCACGAATCGCTTCTGTTGTAGGACTTCTTTCGAAACACCAGCCGGATGCTCTGGGCGCGATCGAGCTGCGCCTCGCGAACGCTCCGGCACTGGCGGAATTCGCGTTGGAATCAGCGCTGGGCATCCTGCTGACGGACAAGGAAACACAAACTGCCGCCGGCGCGCTGCTGGTAGGAGACGCGGGAGCGCGAAAGTGGAAGCCTAACGAGAGTTTTTTCCTGCAAGCGGTGGGAGACCAACTGGTGCTGAGCGTCAATCATACGCGACTGCGTTCGCTGGTTCGCTCGCTCGCGGTGACGGACGAGCGGACTGGCCTGCTGAGCCGCGGCGCGTACATGGATTGCCTGCTGGCGGAATCGAACCGTTCGCGGGCGCAACGCACGCCGTTATCGCTGATCGTGCTGCAGATCGATCGGGGGCCTGACGTGCTGCGGCAACACGGCGACGCGGCGGTGGACAATTACATCGAGCAGATCGCGCGCGCATTATCGTCCGGCATCCGCCAGACGGACATCGCCGTGAAATACACCGCGTGGTCGCTGGTTTTCATCTTGCCGGACACTTCGCTGGAAAGTGCCGGCAAGCTGGCCGAAAAGCTACGCCAGTTGGCTGCCACGGTGCGGCCGGCGTGGGGCGGGCAGGAACTGACCGTCAGCGCCGTGGTGGCCGAGGCGACGTCGCGCCCTGCCGATGAAACGGAAGACCGCGTGACGGAGTGGATCAATCGCGCGGAGAGCGGTCTCGAAGAAATGCGCCAGCGCGGTGGAAACTCGCTTCTGTCCCTTGCAACCCCCTGACAACGTGCGAAAATAGCTGGCCAGCATGCGCACAAAATGCGCAGTCTGCTTGTCGGGCAAAACTGCTCCGATGCTGGCAGGCTGGGCGCAATTCAAGGACTCGATGGCTCAAACTTTCAAGAACAATACTGTTCGAGGCGGGCTGAGCGCGGCCGGGCTGCATTTTGGAATTGTGGTCAGCCAGTTCAACAGCTTCATTACCGACCGGCTGCTGGCCGGAGCGATCGAGGCGTTGCAACGCGCCGGCGCGGCGGAAAGCCAGGTAGAAATTATTCGCGTGCCGGGTTCGTTTGAAATTCCGCTCGCCTCAAAGAAGCTCGCGGCCACGGGACGCTGCGATGCCATCATTTGCATCGGCTGCATTCTGCGCGGCGAAACCGCGCACTTCGATTACGTCGCTGCGGAGACCGCGCGTGGCATTCAGCTCGCGCAGCTCGATACCGGAGTGCCGATGTCTTTTTGCGTGCTGACGTGCGATACCTTGGAACAAGCGATCAATCGAGCCGGCCTGAAAAGCGGTAACAAAGGCTACGAAGCGGGAGTCAGTGCCATCGAGATGGCGTCGCTCTCACGCAAGCTTTCGGAAAAATCGGGCGCGTCGCGCCGGCCGCAGCGGCGATAGAATGACCCTCCGCCATAAATCCCGCGAGTTCGCTTTGCAGATGCTCTTCCAGTGGGACATGAACCACCAGGAGCTCAAAGAGCTCGAAAAAACATTCTGGAAATCCGCGCACGCGGAGGACCGGACGCGCAAATTCGCGAATCAGCTCTTTGAGGATTCCGTGGCGCTGGCGCCGGAAATCGACGTGCTCGTGGAAAAGATGTCTGAAAACTGGCAGCTGAATCGCTTGGCGGTCGTGGACCGCGGCATTCTGCGGCTGGCGATTGCCGAACTGCGGCTGGGAACCGCTCCTCCCAAAGTAGTCATCGATGAAGCGCTGGAACTGGCCAAAAAGTTCTCTTCGCCCGAATCGCCCGCGTTCCTGAATGGAATCCTCGACGCCGCGTATAAAAGCTTGGAAGAAAAGCCGGAAGAATAATCGCGGAGAGCAAGAATGCACGCACGCGCTTATGGCTTTGTGTCGAGTCGATCAGCTCAAACCTGAGTAGTCTCGCGACTCAGAGCCGCTCGACCAGCGCAGCGACTTCACCAAGCACGCGCCGCGTGGTTTCCGCGCGCGTGGTTTCCGAGTAGACGCGCAGCATCGGCTCGGTGCCGGAAGCTCGGACCATGACCCAGCCAATATCGCCGAGGTAGACCTTCACGCCGTCAAGGTCCTCGCGCCGCACGATGGACCAATCCAGAAGCTTCGTGAGCTTCGGATCGGCGAATCTCTGGATGGCTTTGTGCTTCTGGTCATCGCGAACCGTTAGATCGACGCGTCCGTAGTGATGCTCGCCAAACTCGCGGTGAAGCATACGCACCAGTTCGCCGAGGCGTTTTCCGTGCCACGCCATGACTTCGGCAAGCAATAGCGCGTTGACAGTGGCGTCGCGCTCCGGGAGGTACAGCTTGGTGCCGATGCCGCCGCTTTCTTCTCCGCCCAGCAGCACATCGCCTTCGAGCATCCGGTCGCAAATGTATTTAAAGCCGATGGGTGTTTCCCACACTTTGCGTCCGAAGTTCGCGGCGATCTTGTCGATCATCTTGGTCGTCGAGAAGGTCTTGGCCACATCACCGCTGAGATTTCGCGTGCCAGCGAGATGCCACAGCAGAACCGAGAAAATCTGATGCGGCGTGATGAAGGTGCCGTCGCTATCAATGGCGCCGATGCGGTCGGCGTCGCCATCGAACGCGAAGCCCGCATCATATCCGCCGGCCAAGACCGCGCGGCGCAGCGCCTCC
>Ga0335075_10000387_pt1 | contig 79806 bp, 59 predicted proteins | sample Lox_Sample_24_FD_206723 | JGI IMG/M metagenome (GOLD analysis project Ga0335075, IMG submission 206723) | Soil microbial communities from Loxahatchee National Wildlife Refuge, Florida, United States - Lox_Sample_2.4 | ecosystem: Environmental > Terrestrial > Soil > Wetlands | place: USA... | reverse complement strand
TGCCCTGTTCTCGATAATGCTTTCTATTCAGCGCACGTCGAATCTGATTTTATCTTTCTTCCGGCTTCCCGGGACTAAGTATGCCGCTCACGCGGTATAATGCAAGTACTTATGCAACGATTGATACACGGCAGCGGGGTCGGAGAACTGCAGGTTGCTCGCCAGGGAAGCGACGAAGCGATACCAGAAGCTCAGAAAGGGGTCGGCGACGCGATAGATGGCCCGGCGTTCGGAGTTTTCATCGAAGGGAAGTTCACGCCGAATCCAGCCCGGATTCAGCAATGTTCGCAGCGAGAAGGAAAGCGTACCACGTTCGACACCGATCAACTGCTGAATGCCATTGAATCTTGTTTCGCCGCCGGCAATCGCGCCCAGGATCGCGTTATACGGCGCCGGGTCGCGTATTTGCTCGCTGCCCAGGAGGAACTGCACTTCGTTTTCGAGAGTTGCGGGCGGCTGCATCAGCAGCGTGATGATTTCTTCCGATGGTGGACGCGATGGACCGACGAGAGCGTGATAGCGCGGCGTCCCCCCGAATACGCCGTACTTGAGCAGCTTTTCTTTGACGCTGTAGTGTGGGCTGCCCTCGTAAAAACAGGCAACGTCCTCGTAATGGAGCGGATCAATGTGGAATATCCCCGCGTTGAAGCGCCCGAACAGGGGCGCGCTCTCTTGCCCGAGCACAGCCATTGCCGAAAGCTGCGATCCGCAAAGAACCACGAAGAGAGGAGAGTGGACCCCTTCGCGGTCCCGCCACGCTTGCAGGATGGAAGGCAGCTCAGGAGTTTGCGCAACCACTTACGGGAATTCATCGAGGATCAGGGCGAAACGGCCTGCACCCGTTTCCCGTGCCTGCGCCTGCTGCGATGCGTAACGCAGCAGGGCGTTCCACGAGACGGCGACCTCCTCAGCGGTGACACCCTCGGCTGGCAGGGCGGTGACCAACTGACGTGCAAGAGTCAGCCGTTGCGTCGCGGCGCTAGACTGCTCGGCGAGAAAATAACAGTGCGGCTTTTCCGGCTCGTTTCCTCCGCCCCCGCTGTGAAGCACCTTTGGAGCAGGAATGTCTTGCCCAGACGCCGACGACTGTAGCGAAGTAGCATCTGCCCACCAGCCCCGTGGCGTTTCCAGGCGCGATCCAGGGCCTCCAGTTCAAGCACCCGGTTGTAGAAAGGGTCGGGTTTGATCGTAGTACTGGGCTTGGCTCTGGGGCGTCGTTCTCCTGTTATGATTTGTCACGTCGTACTGTGCCAACTCATACTAAGACAATGCGCCTGCAGCTCGCGTGAGCGGTAGGCGCATGTTCTATCGCTCACGACCGGTCTCGGTTCTCACTTTCTGCCGAGTACGCTGCTGTGGTTTCGGACTGGCACCGGAAACGTCGTTGGTCTGAGGCTTCTCGTTTGCCGCAGGGGACTTTGACGGACTCGGCAGCACGGATGACGACCTGCTGTTTTTAGCGGTGAACCTCAGTCTTCGTGTCCATCAACTCTGAGAATTGGGATTCGCGTTCTCGTGAACGCTCTGCCTGCGGCCCGGTTGTTGCTCGCGTCTGACCGCGCCAGTGAATCTTGTCGGTTCCATCGCGGAGTTCGTAGCCGAGCTGTTTCCACGCCTCGAAACCTCCCGACAGAAGCCTTACATGGGTGAAGCCAGCATTCCTGAGCCTGAGAGCGACAGTGATGCTCGATTCCTGCCTGGGGCAGGTGCAGTAGAGGACAATATCGGGGTCGTTCGGCAGGGCTGCAGCTGCCAGGGATATCTCTTCCTGTGTGAGGCGAATGGCTCCTGGAATCATCCTCGGATCGGGCAGCATATCGAGCGGACTTCGCAGATCAACGATCAGCGGAGTGTGGCCGCTGCTCATCATGCTGTGAAGTTCTTCCGGCGAAATCCGCAGGGACCAGATCCGGCGGCGGGGGGCCTGCCGCTTCCAATAAAGGAAGCCAATGAATGTCAGGACGGCCGCGACAAGCGCGCAGACGGCGAAACGTTCGAGTCGGGTGAGCGTCTGCAATTGATTAACGAGAGTTTGTCCTGGCAAAAGCCAGGAGCCGATGTACATCGATCCAGCTTCGCGGGCGGCAAACCCGCGCCGTTCACCAGAGCCGCCCAGAACGAAGCGACCCTTCTGCACCGGCGCGCCGTTTTCAGCTCCGGCTCTGCGGTAGGGAGCTGTCGGCTGCGAACGTTGTCCGGAAAGCTGGGTGCAACCCGGAACTGTGGAACAGAGTCCCGCGGTCAGCAGAGTAAGGAGGCGGATACAGCGACGGTTCAAGGTCTTATCTCCTGTGCCCTTTAGAGACCTGCGTGGACCACAATTCCGGCCGCAATCACACCTGCTGCGACAAATCCCAAAAACATGACGAGCGCGTAGAACAGATAAATGCCGGGCTCATCGTCGGGATCGCTTTTCATCTGAGTCCCTCCTCGATGGATCCGAGCCATGCTGTGAAAAGGTGAATCATCAGCAACGGCTTCCTCCGTGTCTTCATTGCCTGCAACAGGAAGAGTCGACCAAATTGCGGAGGATCTCGGCCTGGACCTGCGAGCCTGCTGTGTAGATGCCGCATCGGCGCCACCGGGTGCGTCTTCTGTGACGAGCCACGTTGCCAAAGCGAACTTGATCGGGTGAGACGCCCCGATCCCAGTGGGATCAGTCTGTGCCTGTTGTCTCCTCGGACGGACGCGGCTGAAAGATTTGGACAAAGCTCGACCGATAGCGGAGGAAGAGAATGACCCACAGAATGGTCGCGAATAACCCCGGGCCAATGCCGCCCGGATCCATTGTGATGTGGTAGTCCAGGATGTTCACCAGGACCGGAGCCAGGATGGCAAGGGCGAGGGGCACAAAGCGCCCAGTGAGCAGAAGGATTCCGCCGATGATCTGCACCAGAAAGACCACCGCCATATAGTGCGAGGCAGACACCGCGACGAAGAACTGGATGGCTACCGGATTCGCCGGCGGCGCCTGGTGGATGAAATGCAGGAACCCGTTCAGCCCGAAGACCGTGAACAGCAGACCCAGCAGGTAGCGAGAAATCGTTGTTGCGATTTTCATGGCAATCTCCCGAAGTGGATGCGACATTTGACGTCACACGACGTCTAACCAACTGATGTCGTTAAGCCGACAAGGATGCAGTAATATTCGAATATGGAGAGTTCCCGCGCCGCCGAAGAGAAGGGTCTGGATCCGAGGGTCCGCCGCACCCGGAAATTGCTGCAGGACGCGCTCGCCAGCCTTCTGAAAAGGAAGGACTTTGACAACATCTCCATCGGCGACATTGCCGAAGAATCGACGCTGAACCGGGCGACTTTTTATGACCACTACCCGGACAAGTTCGCCCTCCTCGAATGTCTGGTCGGCTCACAGTTTCAGGAACTGGTCACCAAACGGAACATCTGCTTCAACGGCTGTGAGGGAGCGCTGAGGAGCATTGCGGCGGGCGTTTGCTATTACCTGGCGGAGACCGCCAGGCCCCGTGCCGGGGGACTCTGGCAGGCAGGCGCGCCGATGGAGACCGCGATCGTGTCAGTTGTGCGGCGGCTGATCCTTGACGGCTTTGCGCAGCATCCCCCGAAACCAGGTGTTCCGGTCGAGCTCGTGTCCTCGACGATCGCCTGGGCGATCTATGGCGCGGCGAAGGAGTGGGCGCGGAGCCCAAAGCGTATGTCTGCAGACAGGATCAGTGGAGCGATTGAAAAAATCGTCGCGCCGATTCTGACCGCGCTCAGCCAGCACCCCGCTGCCTGACTTTCTCCTGCGGGTGCGTGCAGTGGCCGAGTCAAACATCGACACTGCGCAACTTGCCCAGTGTGACTCGACGATCCGCGCGGATGGCCGGCTGCGTTCAGGCGCGTTCATGGGAATGTGCCGTCTGATCGCTCCCTCCAGTCACAGCGGTGGACAAAGACAAAGCCGGCTCCGGGCCGGTCTGTGGCAAAGGACCTGCCTATACAAATTTGGAGGCGTATAATTTCATTATTGGAGGGAACGGGAATGACTAGCGCAATTCAGGTTCCGCAGGTTGCCGGGTACGACTTCGAAGCCGCGCCCAACCTGGCCGACCCTGCAACCCGCAGGCAGCTGAGTGCTTCGGCGATCAAGGGGTTCTTTCGGATTGCCGCAAAGTGGCATATCCGGGATGAGGACGCACGGCAACTGCTGGGTGGCATCTCGACCGGATCGTTCTACTCCCTCAAGAAGAATCCGCGCGCCCTCGACCAGGACACCCTGACCCGGATATCCCTTCTGGTTGGCATTTTCAAGGCCCTGAACATTCTGTACAGCAGCCGCCTGGCGAACGCGTGGATCACACTGCCCAACACGAACCCGATGTTCCGCGGCAATACTCCTCTCGCCTATATGCTGCGGCTGGGACTGCCTGGCATGATGCACGTCCGGCAGCTGCTGGACGCACGCCGGGGCGGGCAGTGAAGCCGGCGCGCCGGGACGTTTCCCTTACCGACACCCACCGCCTGATCCCATCGAAGTACTCCGCCTCGGGGACCGTTCTTGCCGAATTGGCTGAACAGGGAGAGGACGAGTTCGTCCGCGACCTTGTTTCGATTGACGCAGCAACGAATACCCGGCTCAAAGCGGATGAGGGATTGTTGCCTGGAATCAGCGTTCACGAGCTTGTCTACGGGACCAGCTATTCGAATATCGTAAACTCCGCGTTCACGCACGCCTCTCCCTTTGGCGGCCGATTCAACACGAGCGACCGCGGAGCCTGGTACGCCGGCGTCGAAAGACAGACCTCCGTCGCCGAGATCGCATTCCATAAGGTGCGGGAACTCGACGAAGTCTCCTGGCCCGACGAAGAGGTTTCGAGCTGCGACGACTATCTCGCAGATTTACACGCGGAGTTCGAAAGCCTTTTCGGCGAGCGGTTCCGGGATTTCGAGGATTATCTGAAGCCGGGGCCGTTTCCGGAGTGCTACGCGGAATCTCAGAACCTGGCGTCGAAACTGATCGAGCAGGGTTCAAACGGGATCATCTACCCCAGCGTGCGCCGCTCCGGCGGCACCTGTGTGGTCTGTTTCCGTCCGGCCCTGGTCTATCACGTCCGGCGCGGCGCGCGGCTGGAGTTCCGGCTTCAGGCTGGGCGCCGGTTCACCGCGTCGCAGGTCCGAGAGGTGAAGCTTCCGGCCTGAACTCGCTGAAGGCCAGGCATCTGGAATTGCAAGTCGACGACGGATGCTGCCGCGATCCGTCCGGACCGCCGACAAGATTGGCGTTCGTTCCCGACTTCCCCATCGCAGATCAAAAGGAAGGTGAATCGTGCAAAATGCACCAACGGTTGCAGAGGCCCTCGTGCGTCCGGAAGAGTCTTTTGCCTCGAAAGAGGTGAAGTGGCTGGTTGCGGCCACTTCGAGAGACGGCCGCAAGGGCCGCTTGACGCCATACGCCGATCCGCGGGCCTACACGGACCGCCTCAACCACATCTTTACAGCAAGCGGCTGGACGAGGGAGTACACCGTCCACACGCTCTCGCCCATCACGCGGACGAGAAAGGACAAACCCATCCAGACGGGAAAGGTGCTGGTGACCTGCGTCGTCTCGATCCCGGGCATTGGAACCCACAGCGGGAGCGGTGAGGAATGGGCGGACGATGAAAACGCGATGACCTCGGCAGAGAGACGCGTCTTCGCAATACCGGCGAAGCGTGCGGTCTACTGCCGGAACTGCCTGACCGTCTCCAATTCGCACCCAGACCGGCGCGGATTGTGCGAAAGTGAGGCGGTCAGGAGATTTCAAGACCGCCGGAGAACTGATGCGCCGCTCAGAAGCACGAGCACGTCCTGGATTCGAGCAGCAGTATCCGTCTTCGAGATGAATCAACGCTGAGTCCGGAGTCGTCGTACCTCTCGGAAGCGCGGCTGCGCAGCCCTCCCAAAGGGGCTCTGCGTGGCTTCCCACAGACCTGCCCCGACTTCGTGATCGAATTGCGTTCCGAGTCCGACTCCATTCAGGATCTCAAGGATAAGGTGAGTGACTGAATTGCCAACGGCGCACAACTGGCATGGCTGATCGATCCTTGCGACCAGCAAGTTCTGGTATATCGGCCGGGCTGCGCAGCCGAGATGATCGCGGGAAACCAAATTGCCGCCGAAGGTCCAGTCACGGGCTTCATTCTCAATCTGGACCGCGTCTGCAAGTGCTGCGAGGACAGACAACATCGGCCTGGCGGTAGCGGCACCGGGCTCATTGGCCCTCTGAGCTGTTTTTGTGTACGGGCTCGAACCGGCGCCTTTCAGCTCAAGCCCGTACTGTTCATTCAAATTGGAATTCCAGGCGGGCCCTGGACCCCCGCCAGTCGTGCAGGACTTTCTACTTTATGGCAGACACGGGCATACGTTCGGCCGTGCGTTCGGATCGTTGCTGCGTGTGCGCTGAGGTGGCCACTCCGCCGAGCGCCTGCAAAAGAGCTGTGCCCATGGGTGAGCCGTGTCCACAGCAGGGGTTCCAGCCGAAGCCAGCGGTAAAGGCGCCATTGTTTCCAATGGTGATTTCGCGGAACGCATTCGCTTTGTGTGCTTTGTAAAGCGCCGGATTGACGAAACCAAGGTTCCGGTTCAGTTTCTGGTTGAGCAGCACGATCAGCCCCGCCCACAACGGAGTCGCCGCGCTCGTGCCGCCGATAACCAGTTCCTGTCCGTCGATCAGCATTCTGTACCCCGTTTCCGGGTCAGCGTTGGCTGCCACATCGGGTACGCCACGCCTTTCCTCCTCGACCACAGAGGTCTGCCACCGCGGCCGCGGGAATTTCGTGCTGTATCCGCCGCCGGTTGCGCCTCCAATTGCGCCCTCGTTCCACACCGTCTCACTCTCAATTGCACCGCTGCCGGACAATAGTCGGGTCCCGCCGACAGACAACGCGTGAGGACAGGATGCCGGGAAGCTGACGTGGCTCCTGCCGTCCTGAATACCGTCGCTCGATCCGTTGTCGCCGCACGAGGCCAGCACAGTGATGCCCAACAGACCCGCCTCCTGAGCCACCTGGTCGAAATTGTCCGTCGACTGCCGGATCCAGGAGTCTTCAGGGTTTCCCCAGTTGATGCAGAGCACATTGGGCTTGTTGAGCTGGTCGTGAACCGCACAGCTCAGAGCGTCCTGGAACCCTCGCGCAGTGTTGGGAGCGAAGTAGCAAATGATCGTGCAATCCTGCGCAATCGCTCCGGCCATTTCGATGTCCAGCATGACCTGGCCGTCGGCGCTTTGCGCAGTGCTGGGGCGGTTGGACGTCTCATTCACGGAAACAGATTTGACGCAGGGCGCCTGCAACCCCAGGGATTGGAAGTACTCGCGCACATCGGACATGCGGTAGCCGCCAGCGAATTCGATCAGACCGATCCTCTGGCCGTGGCCATTTGCGTCCTGCGGAAAGCCGTACAGCTTTGCCACCTGGGTTGGGCTGTAGGAAATATTCACATTGCGTGTGCCAAATTCCCGATTCGTGCTTCGGTAGCGAAAATGCGGTCGCGCCACTGCCCGATCATCCAGCCCGAAGATGCCACAGACAAAGCCTGCATAATCCTCCGGCATCTGAATCGACCCGGTATGTCCGCGATAACTACCGTCAGGATATTCAAATTCGGTGAGTTCGACGCTAAACGCCTTTTCCATCGCCGCCGCAGGGCCGGCGAGCGTGACCGTGCGACGCAACACCTCGTCTCCGCGCTCCAGCACCTGCAACTTGTGCTCACGGGCAAACTCGCGGATCTTATCGATGTGCGCGGGGTCTGCCCCGTACGTCTTCGCGAATTCACTGTGGGTGATGAACCCGCCGTCCATCGCCGGTTCAGTCAGGGAATGACGGTGTTTCAGCATCACCGAGACCGCGATGATCTGGTGCGGATCTGTGGGTCCGATAGCACGTGAACCCGGAATCGAAGCGTGTTCCGTGCCCTTTACAGCGACTCTTTTTGTGCTCGACATTGCGTTTCTCCTTTTCGGGTTATGAAACCTTTCACACTTCCACGGTCGCGAAAGGAGCAGCATTCGGTTTGCAAAGGTAGGCCTCTCGCCCTCGAACAGACCCCAGCTGCGCCACACGTCCCTGATTTCAGACGAGACGAAGTGGTTCCTGCTCACGGCCAGGTGAATTACTCCTCTGCTCCAGCGAGCGCGTTTGCAATGTGGAACGCACCATCTCCCTCCACGGAGATTCCCAGTTCCGTGGCGTCGCGAACTGCATTTGGAGCCTGTGTGGCGGAAGCAGACTTTGAATTCCCATCCCGACGCACACAAACTCATCATGAGCGGGGGGAAAGCGGGGTACGATGACGCCCTGCCGTCTCCAGTACTCGGATTGTGGTTGATCGATTTTCGAACGTGCCACGCCGCGCGCCGCGCAACTTCAACCGGTACAACGCTCCGGTTGGTCCGTCGAGCCCATACGCGGTATTATGTCGCTCATGCTCCAGACGCCACGAAGCGGGCCTTCGCGATCTTTCGGCCAGGCTGGCCGGCACCCCACAACTTCACAGTTTAGCCGTCAGCAGCATGCAGCATATTTGCTGCACCGAGAGAGCGATCTTGCAATGACAACACTATACTCCTGTGTCCCTGGAGCAGGGTTACTCGCTTGAGGAACGCGGAAATAAAACTGGCATGCCCCTCCCTTAGTTTGCCAGGAGCTGCATCGAAAGCGAATCTACTCTGATTCCCGCGGAACGAGCGAGAAGATGGCGAGCCCCTGAAAATACGCGCATGCCTCTCTTTCAGCGTTTCCGGGCCGGTCGCGACCTTCGCCCCCAGAGTCACTTCGCCCTTTCCGTCGATCACACAGTAAAAGCTCGACCGATCTCCAGCGTCGAGCCCAATCATCAGCTGCCGATCCTGCAGCTCGCCAATCCAACCTGCCATTCCGGAAATGTGCAAAGGAATTGCCTGGGTCAGCCGTCAATAGCTCTTGCCGCGCGCCGAGACCGGCCAGACTACCTCGACCTTGCCGTTGCGCACGCCGATATACCAGTCGTGGAGGTTGCAGGTCGGGTCGCAATGGCCGGGAACGAGCTTCAACTTTTCGTTGACGCGGAGAACGCCGCCCCTGTCCTCGATCACGCCATGCTCGTCCGAGCAGTTGATGTATTTCACATCGTCGCGGCCATAGACGACGGGCAGTCCGCTGTCGACCGACTGCACCTTGAGGCCCGCATCGCAGACCGCGAGATCAGGCTTCGCATGGCTCATCACCGAGGTGAGAAGGAAGAGTGCATTCTCCCATTCGCCACGGTCGATGCGATTTCCGTCCCTGTCCCTGATGCGACCGTAATCGGCATCCATGAAGGCGTAGCTGCCGCATTGCAGCTCGTTGTAGACGCCTGAGTCTGACTCGAAGTAATAAGAACCGGTGCCGCCGCCGGAGACGATTTCCGACTTAAGCCCGACCGCCTCCAGAGCTCTGACGACGGCCTTCACCTGGACAATGGCGGCGTCCAGCCTGGCCTTGCGCTGCTCGTAGCTGTCCAGATGCTGCATGGCGCCCTGATACGCCTGGATGCCGGTGAATTTCAGCCCCGGCGCGGCTTCGATGGCTTTGGCAATCTCGATCGCGCTCTCGGTCGTCTCTACGCCGCAGCGGCGTCCGCCGCAGTCAATTTCGACCATGCATTCCAGTGTCGTGCGGTGCTTTCCCGCGGCAGCCGAAAGCTCGCCCACATTCGCCACATCATCGACGCAGACGGCGATCCGCGCACCATACCTCGGCAGACGAGCGAGCCGATCGATCTTGACCAAATCGCGCACCTCGTTCGAGACAAGGATGTCTTTGATCCCGCCGCGGGCAAAGGCCTCGGCCTCTGAGACCTTCTGGCAGCAGACGCCGACCGCACCACCAAGGCTTTCCTGCAGCTTCTGCACGTCGACCGACTTGTGCATCTTGCCGTGACTGCGGTGGCGCATGCCATGCGCTTTCGCGTAATCACCCATCCTTCTGATGTTGCGTTCCAGCGCGTCGAGATCGAGGATCAGGCAGGGTGTCTGGATTTCCGCCTCATCCATTCCCGGAAGGGCGGGGATGTCATAGCCGACTTCGTAGCCGGCGAATTCCGTCTTTTTTCCCAAGGGAATCTCCATAAGTTCCGGGGCGGCTTGCCAGGAGCAACATTACCGCTGGCGATGATGCCGACGCGCTGGCCGGCGAATACGTTGGATTCCTGATACCTGTGGACACCCCGGCTTTGCGGGGAAACTCTCGGGTTTTCACGGACAATGCGGTCGTACTCAATCCTGGATCCGAACCACGGTTCGTGGCTTTTACATTTCCGGATACCAGCGGAATCCATCTCGCTGTTCCTTCTCTGCCTCCTTCAATATGGTGAGCGTGCGATCCGTCCGATAATTCGCGACAGCACTCATGATCGCATCCAGCAGAGCCATGGGAGCCACATAGGATGTGAACGGAGGCGCATCGATCGGAACAATGAAGGCTTCATCAGACGCTCTCGCCAGAGGGGAGATCGAGGTGTCCGTGATAGCGACGGCATAACTGCCGTTTGCCTTGGCCCGCAGAAGACCCTCCACTGTCTGACGCAAGCCCCGCCGGAAGCTGATGGCGATGATCAGATCGCGCTTCGTGCTGTCTCTCATCAAATGGGTGATGTGGCCGGCGCGGGTGGCGGCAATGGCGTCAAACCCAAGAAAGATCAGGATGTAATGGAGAAAGCATACCAGGCTCTCCGCCAGATCTCCTCCCAGAATGAAGATCCGCTTCGCGCGGTGAAATCTGGCGGCCAAATTCCTGAGGCGATGTATTTCGAGGCTGTTCACTACCCTGTGAACATTGCTGGTTGCGCTGTCCAGAGTCTCCTGCACTCGGCTGGAAAACGTGCTGGTGTCTTTGATGGTAGCCCGCATCTGGTCCAGCGCCGTCGCATGCGCGATGGAAAGCTGATGCAGATAACGGCGGAAATCCCTGTAGCCGGGAAACCCCATGGCGAGAATGGTGCGGGATACGGTTGCGGCATCCACCTGCCGTCTCGCCGCAAGCTCATGGATGCTGAGCAGAACATACTCGCGGGGGTCCTCCAGCACCGGACGTATCATGTCCTGCCGGCTGCGATGAATGCGGCTCAGCATCGCATTCAGACTGTTCGGCACGAACTCAGGATTCGGCAGCTGGCGTGTGGACATCGCAGGATGACCAAAACCCAGAACATAGCCTCAGATTCCGGATGCCGTCAAGTCCGGAGTTTGCTGCCCCCATCCGGCTCTTCTGTCGACGGCTGCAATATCGGTTGTACAGCCCGGCTGTAAATGGATATTCCCCGCAGGCATCGTCGAGTCCGGAAAACAACATTGACACCGGCGGCGTCTCAGACTACATTGTCGCAATGTTGCATTTCCCCGACAACTGCGGTGATTGGCTCCGCAGTATGCAACAACTGTTGCAGATTGGAGACGGACGCTGAGGTCAGGGGTCCTGTTCATCATCCGGGTTCTGAGAAGAGCTTGTGTGAAACGGTGCCGGCGCCGGAGCTGAATTTCCAGGGCGTCTGGGTGCGTTGTTGGACACTCAGGAAAACACAACGGGTATCCTGACAAAACCCACAGACAAAACTTTACCGGAGGGTTCCGCATGCGTCAGTTGTGGAAGTGCAGGACGGGCAGCGTACTGGCAATTGCCGCATTTTTCGGTGTGTCAATGGGATTTCTCCATCCGATGCCCGCTCTGTTCGCTCAAACAGCGGTTACGGGCGGACTGAACGGAGTTGTGGTCGATTCGACAGGTGCGGTTGTTCCGGGCGCCACCGTCACCCTGGTCGAAGTCAATACCGGCGATACTCGCGTGCTGACGACGAATGGCCGTGGCCTCTACACCGCCCCATTTCTTAAGCCTGGCAACTATCGGGTCTCGGCCACGGCCAGGGGACTACAGTCGACCACAACTTCGGTGGAGATTCTGGTCGGCCAGCAGTCTGTAGCCAATTTGACTGTGTCGCCGAGTGCCAGTAAGCAGACGATTACGGTAAGCGCCAACAATGCGCAGCTGATCCAGACGCAGGACACCAGTCTCACGACGACCTTTACCAGCCAGCAATTTGAAAACCTGCCCAACCCGGGCGGCGATATTACTACGTTTGCTTTCACCGTACCCGGCGTCGTGATGAATACGGGTACCGGGGGCAACGGCAACTTCAGTGCCAGTGGACTGCCTGGCATCTCGAATCTCATTATCCTCAACGGCGCCGACCAAACGGACTCATTTTTCAATGACTCCACCACCGGCGCGTCCACGCTCAGCATCGGCGCGTCGGAAATCGCGCAGGCCTCCCTGGTGCAGAACTTCTACAACCCGGAATGGGGCCGACAGGCGGGTTCGGTGGAAACCTACGTCACCAAAAGCGGTTCCAATCGCTTCCACGGTCTGCTGCAGTGGACGTATAACAGCTCCGGGTTCAATGCCAACGACTTTTTCAATAATCTGAATGGCATACCACGCCAGAAGGCCGTATCCAATCAATACTCGGCCCAGATCGGTGGCCCGATCATTCACAACAAATTGTTCTTTTTCGCCGATACCGAAGGCATTCGCTACATCGAGCCGTCGAGTAGCTATGTCAACTTTCCAACCACGGCATTCCAGAACACGACCCTGAGCACGATTCCCGGCGCCAGCGTTCCCCTGTACACGAAAATGTTCAGTTTGCTGGACGGCTCTCCGTTCTACAAAACAGCAGCGCCTGTAATTACCGGAAACGGTCCGCTTCAGGATGCTTCAGGCACGCTCGGGTGCGGCAGCTTCGCAGGTACCCCGGTCAATGGCCAGCCCAATACCTATTTTGGCTCCGTGCCCAGCGGCTCCTCGGGATCAGCTGTCCCATGCATGACGGCGGCAGCGGCTGTAACGCGTGGCGCCCTGACGGAACATATGATCATTGGCCGCGTCGACTGGAACCCCAACGACAAGCAAAAGGTCTTCGTCCGGATCAGCGACGATAACGGATTCCAGCCAAACTTCCTGAGCGTTGTCAGTCCGCTGCTGGACGTGCAGAGCCAGCAGCCAATTTGGAACGGCCAGCTCAACTACACCTACTCGTTTAACCCTTATCTGGCCAATCAGTTCATCGCATCGGCCTTCTACTATTCGTGGCCCTTTGGCCCGGCAAACCTGCAGCAGACCCTGGCCGCCTCGCCCACGCAGTTCAATGATGGCTCTGATGGCGGCACCAACTTTTCCGTGGGGCTCGGTCAGAGCGGGACTGTCGGATTCAACTGGGGCGGGAATCCTACCACCACTAATTCCGCCCAGTATCAGTTCGTGGACGATGTTTCATGGCTGAAGGGCAATCACACTCTGAAGTTCGGCGTCAACTTCAAGCGCTATGACGTAACCGATGGCTACCCGATGGTGAATACCTACGGTGGCTACTATTCCTTTAACTCCCTGGGAGATCTGGCTGGCGGCGTGCTGCCGGGATCGTCAGGTTCAAACTTCCAGCAGACCTTCGACACGGCCAAGGAGATTGCCATTGCCGGCTATAACTACGGCATCTACGCCCAGGATGAATGGCGAGCCACGCCGCGGCTGATGCTGGATTATGGAGTCCGTTTCGATCGCGATGGAAATATCTCGTGTAAGACGAACTGTTTTTCGCGCCTGGTGGGCGGCTTTCCCCAGGCAAATGCCACTCTGGACACCCCCTATGATAAACTGCTCGCCACAGGGTACACCCACGTATTCTCTTCGCTCGAACCGGTTGTTGTTCAGCCGCGCTTCGGATTCAACTGGGACATAAGAGGTAACGGAAAAACCGATCTCCGTGGAGGTTTTGGGCTCTTTGCGGATGCATTTCCGGGCGCGCTGATCGAGAACCAGTATTTGACCTTCCCTGATAACTACGGCGCCTTTGTCCAGGCCGGAAACGTGGGCGAGGGAGCGGGCAGCGCGTCTGCCTATGCGCTGGCGTCGTATGACGCGCTGACGACCGGCTTTTCCGGCGGGCAGAGCGCTAACCAGATCGCGGCGTCCCTGCCCCCGGGCTCACCCTTCTTCGCGCCTGCTCATTACATTTCTCCGAATCATATGGTGACCGCCAAATATGCGGAGTGGAGTTTGCAGATACAGCAGCGGCTCACCCCTTCGGATGCCCTGATTCTGAACTACGTGGGAAACCATGGCTACGACGGGATCAGCTACGACTATGGGATCAATGAGAGCCTGGCCGGTAATGCCTATACGGGATCTTCGAACTATACCAGCTTTGAGGATGTCCCCCTCAATCCGCCCGATCCGGCTTTCGGTCAAATGGGGATCATCAACGACGGCGCAGTCTCCAACTATAACGGAGCCTACATCGAGTACAAACGTATCGATCACCGCGGTCTGACGACGGATATCTCGTACACTTATTCGCATGCGCTGGACGATGTGTCGAATCAGGGCCAGGATGAAGTCTTCAACGGCAACAGCCTCCCCTTCCAGATCGTGCCGAACCACCCCTCGTTGCTGATGTATTCGAATGCCGATTACGACATCCGCAACAATTTCCTGGTCGACTTAACCTGGATTGAATCGCATCACTTCCGGAACAAGTTTGCCGAACTTGGAGCGGCGGGCTGGACGGTTGGTGGCAAGGCGTACTGGCGCTCCGGCCTTCCATTCAGCGTGTTCAATTACAATGCTGCGAACGATCTGTACAACGGCACGGGCAATTACTACGTCCTGGCCGACGTGCTGGACAATCACTTCAACCACTCCTGCACCTCGTTTTCTCATCAGTGCTTTCAGGGCCACCTCTTTAATGGTTCCGGTGTATCGACTTCTGACCCGTACAACGACGCGCCGCAAACCAACTTCGGCAATGTGCCGCGTAATGCCTTTTACGGGCCGCATTATGCAGATGTTGATATGAGTCTTTATAAGAACGTTTATCACAACGAAAAGGGTATGACGTTCAAGGTCGGCGCTCAGGCTTACAATCTGGCCAATCACCCTGAGTTTGGCGCGCCGGCAAACGATGCGGGGTTGTCCAACCTGGGTCTGATCACCAGCGATGTGGTTCAGCCCACCGGCCCTTACGGCTCGTTTGGGTCGACCAGTTTTGGCCGCATCGTCGTGGTTAGCGGCACGCTGAACTTCTGAGCGCGTGTGCCTCGCATGGCACGCGGTTCTTACGGTGCGGTTGTCCGTCCTGGCCGCCACGGAGGCTCCGGCGAAGGGTTCAGCCAGGGAGCGGGGAAGGTTCACTTCGGTTGAGAGTGCCGATGGAATCAGAGCCTGTTGTACCATTCGTCGAAGATTCAGGGGGGCGACTTGATTGTGCAGAGTACTTCGTGTCAGGACAGGACGCATGAATAGGTGTTGGTTGCTTCTGGGCGCTGTCGTGCTCGCCGCGTCCGTGCCCTGCGTCGGCCAGACGGATCTCAACGGTCCGGCCGGCCCCGTTGCGTTAACCGTGCGATTGCCCAATCCCGGACAACAACTTCTCTATGTGCATGAGGCGATGCCGGTCAGGCCGGGGCCCCTGACGCTTTACTACCCGAAATACATTCCCGGGGATCACGCACCGGACGGGCCGATCGGCACGATGATGGGCCTGGAGATCACGGCTGGCGGCCAGCGAATCGCGTGGCTCCGGGATGCAGTGGACATGTTCACGTTTCATCTGACGGTGCCGGTGGGTGTCGACAGGATTGACATCCATTTCCAGTTCCCGGCACGCGATCGGATCACACCCAATCTCATGGGGCTGGAATGGAATGAGGTGGCGCTGTACCAGGCTGGTTATCCGACCAGGCTGGAAATTTATCAGCCGACCCTGGTGATCCCCGCCAGTTGGCGCTACGCGACTGCGCTGACCACACAGGAACGCAGTGGCGGGCGCATCACCTTCAGATCCGTGCCGTTTGATATGCTCGTCGATTCACCTGTGATTGCCGGGAAATATTTCCGCGAAATCGATCTCACGCCCGGTGGCTCTGCGGTGCATCGTTATCTCGATATGGTGGGAGATACTGCGGCGGCGCTTGATATCTCCGATACGCAAATCGCCGACTATCGCCAGTTGGTTGAGCAGGAAGAGGCGCTGTTTCACTCCCGCCACTATGAGGACTATCACTTCCTTCTGACGTTGAGCGACTACGTTTCGACGGGCGGTCTGGAACATCACCAGTCGAGTGACGACCGGGCGCGCGGCGGCACGAAGATGTTCGCCGACGCTGACCATTTCATGCTCGATGCCTCCCTGTTACCGCATGAATCTACGCACTCATGGAACGGCAAATTCATGCGTCCGGCAGGACTGTGGCAGCCCAATTTCGAGCGCCCCGAACATACGCAGATGTTGTGGGTGTATGAGGGTCTCACCGTTTACCTCGGCGACGTGCTGACGGTGCGAAGCGGGTTGTGGTCGCCGGATACATGGCGTCAGGTGGTGGCCTACCGCGCGGCGTGCATGGCTTACCGACCCGGTCGCGAGTGGCGGCCGCTGATCGATACCACTCGCGCGGCTCAGTTGGTCTACGGCTCGCCGGACGCATGGGCGAACTGGCGCCGGCAAACCGATTTCTATCGTGAAGGTCAACTGCTGTGGCTCGCCGTCGACATGAAAATCCGGACGTTAAGTCATGATCGACGGTCCATTGACGATTTTGCTCGGCGCTTTTTCGGCGCCGACAACGGCAGTTTCGTTACCCATACCTACACCTTCGACGACATCGTCAACGCGCTCAATGCCGTCCAGCCATACGACTGGGCGCGCTTTCTGCACTACTGGCTGGACGGCGTGGGCGAGCAGGTTCCGCTGCTGTCCGGCATCGACGCCAGCGGGTGGCGTCTGGTCTATACCGACCAGCCTTCGCGGTACCAGGAGGCGCTCGAGAACGTCGGCGAAGGGGAACTCAGCAGCAAAGGTGTCAACGCAATGTTCTCGGTGGGCTTATTCCTCGATCGCCAGGGCAAGGTCGAGGACGTGTTATGGAACGGACCGGCTTTCAGGGCCGGACTGGCACCGGGCATGAAGCTTGTGGCCATCGATGGCCGCCCGTACAGCACCGGCGTGTTGCGAAGCGCAATCGCCGAGGCACAGACGAGCAGGAAGCCGTTGCGGATGCTCGTGGAGTGCGACGGCGTCACCGAACTCTGCCCGGTGCGTTATAACGGCGGCCTGAAGTACCCGCACCTTGTCCGAGTGCCGGGTACGACCGATTACCTGCACCAGGTCCTCGCGCCCAAGCCGCTGAACAGTGGCTCGTGAACCTGCCTCAGGCCCCACTCGATCTCGAACATCTCGCAGGATAAGTCCCCTGAAACGGGCAGGGTCTAACCACCAGTCCTCTCGTCTACTTTGGCTGGAACATTGATTCTCTCCCTGACCGGGCCTGATTCCGGGAGAAGAGTCCCCCCCGTCCGCCACGCCCTTTTGAATCAGCAGCGCAGAACGTTTTTTCGAGCAGTTGGGTTCGGACGAGATTCGGAAGTCCGTGGCGAAGGCGTACGCCGACTGATGTTTCGACCTTCGAAGTCAGCTTCCCTCTGAACGGGCTGCGGTTGACAGCGCCGCGAAGGAAACAAAGGCCCGCGAATATCTGCGGACCCGCTTCGAGGCGTGCTACCCATACCTACTCAGCCAATCGGAGTTTGGTCGGCAAGGCAACTTCGGCCGCCCTGACCCGGTTGCGCGGATCATACTGCGTTACTCAGACGCGCTCCTGGGTTGGGAGGCCCTCGACCTGGCCACGCAGAACAGTGACGGACGCTTTGGGGAGGGTGAACACCGTTTGCGCAGAGGTGTCGACCGACGAAACCACAGGCGGCAAGTCCGGATCAGCGTGGGCCGTAGCATCCGCACCGTGCCACACGTATTGGTCGCTGCCAAATGTGACAACGCGAACTGTACCCGAAAAATGCCCGGTGGCGTCGCTGCCTTCGAAAGCGATGCGAATGAGATGGGCGTTGTCTCTGTCTTTGTTGATGAGCAACAGGGCCCAATTGCCATCCGGCCGCTGAACAGCATAGCTCGTGACAAGAGCGTTTCCGGCGGCGTCCTGGATTCCGACGTCGACGGAATAGAGGTGATGGGTGCCGGTGCGATGGGTCACCCATTCGTCATTGATCATCCGACCGGCATGATAAAAGGCCATATAGTTAATGATCTTTCCTTCGCGATCCGTAAGGACGTTCCCCCAGATCGCATAGCCCCGGCAACCACGCTCGAGCCAGCTGGGTTCGATCGGCGAATGAACATAGAGCGCGCCACCCTCGGCGAAGAAACTGCCGACATTGTCGGCTAACCACAGGGCCGAAAAAATTTCGGACATAAAGACGGAAAGAGAACCGCAGAGATTGCTTTCGGTATTCATAAGCGGAATTGAGGCGGGCAGTCCGTCTTCGCGGAAGGAATGAAGCGTCTTGCGCGTCAGCTCGCGGTTACGGTACAGATCTTGCCAGTCCATGGTACAGGCGTCGAAGGGATAAAATTCGAAAGAAGCGAACGTCAGATCTGCCTCGCGATTTCGCGCCTTTAGATAGTCGTAAAAGCGGCGGAACCAGGATTTGTCTCCACGCGCATTCGGCCAGACGGAGACATCCTGATTAATGCCCTGGAACACGGGTCCGCCCAACTTGAGGGCCGGATCGACGTTGTGAATGGCGTCCGCGAATTGAAGATAGAGCGTGGCGTAGTCCTCAGGCATGTAGTATTGGCCATCGGCTTCCTCGTCCATTTCGACCCAGGCAATGGGATAGCCGCGCTTTTTCAGATAGGCGACCATGGCGGCGGCGTCTTCGGGAACGCTGTAAATCAGGGGAACGGTTATAAGGGCGGGCAGGCCGTTGGTGATGCCGCTGGTGAAGATGAGGTCCCAGCCGGTCTGGTCTCCGCGCGGACTGAGATCCTGGACGGTGTGCCACGGATCGGTGGAAGAACAGTACGTAGCGGTTTGCAGGCGACCGTCCGCCGCGTGTTTCACGAAATCCGCAAACTTCCCATCTGTCTCCAGTCTGCCCAGATACACTTCGCAGATTGAATATCCCACGCGGTGGCGCAGGTCGTCGGTTGCGTGCGGACCTGACTGATTGGACGACTGCGTCATCACAACCCGAACCCAGCGCGTTGTGATGAGATTGTCCGAAAGCCTCAGCGTGACGCTGCCACCCCTGCCGTCGTGAAAGGTGCCGTTGGGGAAGCGGATCCAGTTGCCCATCGCCTGACTGGAGACAGGAAGAAACTCGCCGCCCTGACCAGTGGAATCCATCGACGGTTCTTCCCAGTTCATCGGATCGGCGCCGACCCAGTATTGGACTTCGTACTCGCGTGCGCATGGTTCGCACCAGTCGATGCGGAGAGCATCCACGTCGCAGTACTCGCCCAGGTCGACGATGATCCATTGCGGATGCAGAGAGTCATCATCGTGAGTGAAGGCCTGGGTCAGGTAAGGATTGCTCTTCCAGAAGCTGCCGGGATCGCCGTCGGTGAGGCGAGAATAGCCGAAGTCGGTACCGCCATTGTGGGTGGTGCCGCGGCGGGGAAGACTATAGCCAAATGAATCGCGAATCGGTTCACCTAATTCCGAACTGCCCACAAAGTATCCGCGCTGGTTTGCTTCATCTGTCCACTGGCCATTGGGATTCCAATGCCAATAATCGATCGTTTCCGGAGTGTGCAGGCGATAGCTAATCGGTCCCCACCCTGCGGATAAACAGAGTTTGATGGTTTCGGGCGTAAAAATCCTGTCGATCGCCTCGCGCGACTGAATGTCTATCGAGGTCGCAAGGGCTTTGTCGGGATCGAAGGAGTTGACGACCCGGCCAGGCGCGGCATGCACGCGAAGGAGCGCGGGAGCTGCCGGAGGCAGGGCTGCATTTTGATCAGCCAGAGCTGCCGCGTCGGCAAGAGGTTGGACCATCGTCAGCGCGGCGGCGCCGATAGTCGCCCCGAGGAAGCTACGTCGCGAAGTCGTCACGGATTGTCTCCAGGGTATCAGGTCTGCATATAAGTTCCGCTGCAGATTCTTCGTCGAGAAAGATTGTCACATCCGGATGTGTGCGGAGGATGGTTGCGGGCCAATCTGCGGAGATGAGATCCCGGAGGGTGCGACCAACGCTGGCGGCTTTGCGCCTCCCCGGCACCGATGCGACGAGCCTTGGTACTTTGAGCAGTGTCGGGATCGTCAGCGTGAGAGCTTGTTTGGGTACCTGATCGATACTGGGGAACCAGCCTTCCGCAAGCTGCTGCTCGCGGCAGGCCCGATCGAGCCTGACGACCTTCATCGCCTCGGGGTCGTCGAAATCCGCCTCGTGGGGATCATTGAACGCCAGGTGCCCGTTCTCTCCGATGCCCAGCAGACAGATTTGCGGATCGGCGGCGCTGAGCTTCTCCATGTATTCACTCCGGACCTTCTCCAGATCCGGAGCGTTCCCGTCGATTTCATGAAACGCCGCCATCGGGACGCGGCTGGTCAGCCTCTCGCGCAGATAGCGGCGGAAAGAGGCCGGATGATTCTCGTCAATGCCGATGTACTCATCCATGTGAAAGCCGTGAACCTTTTTCCAGGGCAGATCGGGGATGGAAGTCAAAGCGTGCAGCGTCTCAAACTGCGAGACTCCCGTGGCAAAGATGATACCGACAGCGTTCCGCTGCGCACTCAGTTCCCGCAGCGCTGCCGCGGCGAATTCCGCTGCGGCCTGGCCGGCAGCACGGGCGCTCGAGTAGACTCGCACCTTCATGGCTCCTGGGTCAGGGTTGTTCCATTCCATGGCCGATGGTTCCTCGCACGCTGCGACGTCGTCCAGCCCGCATCCGATATCGGTAAAGCACCGCCGGCTCCCGATCCGCCAGGACTCAATTCTGGTAATCCCGCTCCGGAAAGGGATACCAGGAACGAACCGCCAGGATGTGGGCTTTCGTTTTCCCGGTGTTGTAAAAGCCCACCGTGGCATTCAAGCGGAAGAAATACGCATCTCCAGGTCCCGCGGGATGGAGTCCGACGACACCGTTTTCGCCTCCTCCTGCCGCCATCTTCCCGTGACCGCCGAGAACCAGATAGAGCTCTTCCGCCAGGTTATGGTGGTGAGGGAAGTTCGTCCCTCCCGGAGCGAATTGCATCAGGAACAGGCTGGTCACAACCATGCCGCAGTCCAGTTTATCGTTGTGACCTCTGCGGTTTCCCAGCAGAAGACGGTACTGCGTCGACGCCGGATGCCCCATGTCCGATTGCAACCTCACGTCAGCGGAGTTGGCGATCTGGAGCCCTGGGGGCATAACGACCGGCATCGCGGGCGGAATCCTGAACCCCATCACCACAAAGCGCAAGGGTACACCGGAATCATCGGTCAGGCCGTGCCGGACCCCCGGCGGAAGATACAGGAAGTCGTCTTGCTTCACCGGAGATTTCTCGGCATCATAGCTCAGGATCCCGTTGCCGGAGAGAATGTAGTAGATTTGCTCTTCGCGGGGATATGTGACTTCTTTGCATTTCCCGTGCGGACCGATCGTAACTTCGCCAACCCGGGCCACACTTCGAGCTACTCGAGCCTCGGAATCCCCGTCGCCGAATATTGGCTGGTAGTGGCAACTCGCTGTGCTGATGTCCATGACCTTCACGGGAATCTTCGGAACGTAACGATGGAGCCAGGTGGGAGTAATCTTCCTGGGCGCGCCGTACATGCACGGAGTGATCATCATCAACATCGTCAGGAGCACAAGATTCAGTGTTTTCATATTCTTCTGGATCCGGGTACAGACAGCGTGACCCGGAATCAGGCTGCGAATCAGGGCCAACGGAGAGGAGTTCCAAATGATAAGGGGACGCGGTGCGGATGCAGTAGGGCAAATGTCCCAGGGGCTGGTAGGGCAGGCTGCTCGGAGGCGGACAGGGCATTCGCCTCTTCTTGAATGGGCGCCGCGACAATAACCTGCAAAACAGGAAGGACGACAGGATAAAGGGAGACGGCGGCGGTTTCGCGTGTACAGCGCTTTGCTTCAGGCGGAAGGCGCACGCCGTGGACATCCAGAGAGGGGTCTCTCCATCGAGATGTGCGGAATGGGAAGGTGCCAGGCGAAAGCCCTGCGACCCGATCCGAGGAGCGCGGCTTTCCGTGCGTGGAGCCTGGGAGCGGCGCTGCTGGTAGGTTGTGCTTGCTGCGTGAGCGCATCGGCAGCAGGCGCGCAGCAGAAGAAGGGTGCGCCGCGAGGCTCTGCCCTGTTCGCCGAGAACTGCGCCACGTGCCACGGCAGCGACGGGCGGGGCGGGGAAAGAGCTCCGAATATCGCGACACGGCCCGACATCGCAAACCTGTCGGATGCGCGGCTGCAATCGATCGTCGCGAACGGCGTCCGCGCCGGGGGCATGCCGGCGTTCAGCTTTCTGGGCAGACAGCACGTGGATGCGCTTGTGGCCTATCTGCGCGTTCTGCAGGGGCTGACGCGGACGGGCAAGACGAAGCTTCCCGGCGATCCGCAAACCGGCAAGAGTATCTTTTTTCGCGCTGGGTCCTGTTCCGGGTGCCACACGGTGAATGGCGAGGGCGGCTTTATGGGCGAGGACCTGAGCAGCTTTGCCCGCGGGCGCACCGTGGACGCGGTGGAGCAGGCGATCAGGCATCCGCCCGACCGGCAGCCGTACGCGAACCGGCTGGTAACGGCGAAAACCGCCAGCGGCCAGAGCGTTACGGGGCTGGTGCGGGCGCAGGATAATTTTGTCGTCGTGATCCAGAGCCTGGATGGGGCATATCACAGCCTTCCCCGTAAGGGCCTGCGGACGCTGACTCTGAGCGGGCAATCCTATATGCCGGAGAACTACGGGGCGACCCTCAACCGCCGGCAACTGAACGATTTGGTTAGTTTTCTCCTGAAGAGTGCGCAGTCGCCGGACGCGCCGCAGGTGATCTCTGCAACCGGGAGAGCACGATGAAGACACCATGTTTGAAGAGGCGGCCGTTGTGGCAGGCCGCCATGCTGGGATGCGCGTTCGTCTGTGCGGCGATATCCGCGCAGGCGCAGCAGTCGACGCCCCACAAAAGAGCCTTCCAGCTCGTAGCGAAGACGCAGGCCTTCTGGAATCTGGTGCCGCAGCAGGCAAATCTGCAAACCGTAGGCACCGGCTTCGGCTTCACGGAGGGACCGGTCTGGGACCGCTCCGGCTTCCTGTGGGTGAGCGACGAGGTACTGAACCGGATCTTCCGGCTGTATCCGGACGGTCATCGCGAAGAGGTGATCGCGCTGGGCGATCCGGACGGTAATACCTACGACCGGCAGCACCGGCTGATCGACTGCGCGAGCGTGCTGCGCGCGGTGATTCGTCTGTCGCCCGACGGCAGGAGCTATACGATCCTGGCCGGCCGCTATCAGGGCAGGCGATTCAACAGCCCGAACGACGTGGTGCTGGGACCGGACGGCGCTTTGTACTTCACCGATCCGACCCTCGACCTGCCCCAGGGACAAAGCCAGGAGATTCCCTTCCAGGGCGTGTACCGGCTGAGCCGCGAGGGAGACGTTCGCCTTCTGACGAAAAATCTGGATCAACCGAATGGGCTGGCGTTCTCGCCGAACGGCCGGTACCTGTATATCGACGACTCCGCGACGATGGACATCCGCGTGTACCGCTTCCACCGCGACGGGAGCGTTTCCGATGGACGGTTGTTCGGTTGGGAAAAGGAAGCGGGAGTGAAGGGCGTGCCGGACGGCATGCGCCTGGACACCCGCGGCAATCTCTTTGTGGTCGGTCCCGGTGGCATCTGGGTTTGGAGTCCGACCGGAGTGCATCTGGGTACCATCGAGCTTCCCGAGCAGCCTGCCAACATGAGCTGGGGAGGACCGAGGAATTCCTGGCTCTACATCACGGCAACCACCTCGGTTTACAGGATCAGAACGTCGACGCACGGCTACGTTCCGTACGACTAATCTGTGCGGACCGGCAGCCGCTCCTGCGGCGGGATCGGCATGAGTGGTGAGGGAGTGCCTTTCACAAAATGAAATCGGCCGAGCGATCCGCTGCGATTGCGGACAAGTATTAGAAGGCATTCTCGATGCCCCCTAAGAAGATTCTCCTGTATCCCGCGATTCCCATTCACCATTTGTGTCACCTGCGCGCTCGCGGGCGCGACAGCACTGCTGTTCGCCGCCGGGGCCTGGGCGTCCGGCCAGGGTGCCAGGAACCTGAGCCCGGCTGCAGTGCGCGGCGATGCCCTCTTTGATCAGAACTGCGTAGTCTGCCATGACAAGCCTCCGGAAGATTATGCGCCCTTCGGGCCGCCGAATCTTCACGGGACTCTCCAGCGGAAGGTGGTCACGCAGATACAGGCGATGATCACCATCCGCCACGGCAAAGGGCAGATGCCGCCGTTTGCCGCTGGGCTGACGCCGGAGCAGATTCGCGACCTCATTGCCTACCGGAAAACGCAGTGAAGAGCAGCTTGCAGATACCCTGGCCATCGCGGTGACGGACCGAGTGATCCACCCGAAGATTCCGGCTCCGCGCGATCAGGGGAGAGCAAAGCTAAACAAATCGTCGCCCGAGGCAATGGCAACATACTGGCGTCCATCGACGGAGTAGCTCATGGGCGAGGCATGGATGGTCTGGCCGGTAGGAAAGTGCCAGAGCGGCTCGCCCGTTCTTCCCTTCACCGCCTCAAAGGAACCGGAGTCGTCGGCGAAAAATACCAGCCCCGATGCCGTGCTCATCACACCGCCCCACGAATGGCCATCGCCCTGCTGCGGGTATTTCCAGGCAAAGGCACCCGTGAAGGGATTGAAGGCCATCAGCACCTTGCGGCGGCTCCCGTGCGGCTCCTGGCGCGCGCCGGTGGCGTAGAACTCTTTGCCCTCGGCAAACTTCTCGGGCTTGACGAAGTTCACGGTGCAGGCATCGAGTGCCATGAAGTAGAAGAGTCCTGTCTTTGGGTTCCATGTGGGAGAGAACCAATTGGTGGCGCCAGCTTCGCCCGGGCAGGTGAGGGTGCCGCCGGGGGAGGGCTGCAAATGGGTGAAGATGGGGCGCCCCGAGGCGTCGATGCCGCTGGCCCAGTTGACACGCGGCGCGAAGCGCGTGGCCGCAAGGAAATGGCCGTTGGTTCGGTCGAGGACGTAGATAAAGCCGTTGCGGTTGGCCTCGACGACGAGCTTGCGCTGAAGGCCGCGATACTGGCCGTCGACCAGGACCGGGGTTTGCACGCCGTCGTAGTCGTAGACATCGTGCGGAGTGAACTGGAAATACCATTTCAGCCGGCCGGTGTCGGGATCGAGGGCGAGCAGGCTCGCGGTGTAGAGGTCGTCGCCCGGACGCACGCTGCCGTCGTAATCCGGCGCGGCGTTGCCGGTTCCCCAGTAGAGAGTATCGAGCTCGGGATCGTAGGTGCCCGGCATCCACGCGGTCCCACCGCCATGCAGATAGAGATCGCCCGGCCAGCTTGAAGAACCAAACTCCCCGGGAGCGGGAATGGTCCATCGACGCCAGACCAGGGCTCCGGTTTTGGCGTCGAGAGCGGCGATGAAGCCGCGCACGCCGTCGTCGCCCCCGGAGGTTCCCACGATGATCTTGCCGTGCAGGGCGAGCGGCGCACTGGTAGCTCCATAGTTCCTGTTCCAGGAGGCGTAGGCGACATCCCAGATCAGATGCCCGGAGCGCGCATCGAGGCAGAGCAGATGCGCGTTGTCCGTCTCCATGTACAGACGGTGGCCCCACAACGCGACCCCGCGGCTGATGTGGCCGGAAGCGTCGTCGATGAGCCCCGCGGTAACCGGACGGGAATAGTGCCACAAGACCTGTCCGTCTGTGGCATTGAGCGCGTACGCGTCGTTCGAAGCGGTGACGTACATGACGCCGCTGACGACCACGGGGGTGGCTTCAAGCGTACCCGCGTTGTTGCTGTGGAAGACCCATTGCGCACGCAGATCCGCCACGTTTTGCGGCGTAATCTGCGTCAGGCTGCTGTAGCGCCTCCCCGTGTAATCCCCATTGTAGGTTGGCCAGTCCGCGCCGATGGAGTGCGCATTCAACTGCGCCTGGGTCACGCCCAGCGGCGGCGGCGAAACTCCGCTCTGCGCGCCCGCGGCGAACATCGCGAGCGCAAGCCCACAGACCGCGGCTACCTTCTGTTCCGGACTGCGAATCCATCCGCTCAAAGCGCACCCTTTGCAGCGGTGACGAAGACTTCGCCCAGCGCGCCGCGATCCACACCGCTGATGTCGATGAGGTGCACGGAGACGCGCGCGACGCGGTTGCCCGGGACCGTGCTGTGCAGATCGATCAGATCACGGGGAGAAACGGATTCCAGGTTTACCTCGCTCTGCTCGGTTCCGTCCCGGTCGTAGAGGCGCGCCTGCAAATATCCCGCGTAGAAGACTCCGAATTCGCCGGTAAGCTCAATGTTGTCTCCGCTGGGAACTGCCTGCAGCGGGTTGCCGATCACCCCCGCATCCACAGCCGCACGAAAATTCAGTCCGATGCGGCACGGAAACCAATGGGTGTCCATCGTGTAGATCTGGCCTGGCGCCAGCTCGGCCATAGGGCTGTTGACTTCGGCTTCCATATAGTACGGCGTGGTGACCGTGTCGGCCCGCGTGTACCCGGGCATGCCCTGACGGTTGAGCCTGGCAGTCGGACCGTTCTTATAGAAGATGATCGAGGCTTTACCGGGATAATCGGCGTTGCTGACGTACCGGGTCTTTTCGACCATCGCAAACTTGCTGGCACCATCGACTACGGCCAGCCAGCCGGCGGTAGAGTCAACCCAGACTTCGCTCTCCACATATTTCCAGTGGTCCCGGAACAGCCCGTCTTTGACGCTGTAGGAGGGATCGTTGGCGAGGCCATCCCGAACGTGATAGCCGAGGAGGTATGCGGAATTTGGATTCACCGGCGTAAAAGCCCGGAAATCGTGGTTGTATCCGCCGGGCTGATCGGGGGCCGCGAGGTTATACTGAGAAACCGACTGCACAGACCAGTCGATATTGTGCCCGGTGTAGTTTCTGGCGATGGCGTGAAAACTGATTTCCGGTGAGTCGGCCCCGATGGTAATGACGCGACTGTACTGCAGGCCGGTAGGCGGATCGGGCGGCCCGTCCAGACGAACGCTGCAGTTCTTACCCTGGGCAACGATGCTGAAGACATAAGCGCCGTCGTCGAGCGGGGTGGATGCACCGGTCCAGTGCTGCTCGTCATCATTGCCCTCGGGCAGCGGCCAGATCTTGTCGCCGCCGTAATTGATCCAGCGTCCGTTTGCCTGCTCGGGAGGGATGTACTTGCCCTCCCACTGTGGATTGACGAACAGATATGGGTGGCCGTCGAAGGTCACCTGCATCAGACGGCCGCCAAGCTCGGGAACAAAAATCAGCTGCACCCAGGAATTGGCCATCTCCTCGGCATGCCAGCCGTCAAACTTCACCGGGCGGATGATGCACGCAGCAGGCGAGCCACCGGCGGCAGCCTGCGCCTTCGCCGCTGCGCCTGTAGCGCCAATCGCCAGCAGGAGCGCGGCACAACTCTTCAATTTCATCGTGTCCTTCGTCCTTTGTCTTGGTGTTGCGGCGGGTCAGGCGCTTCGTTGTCGGGCCGCCGTCAGCAACTGTCGCAATCGTCGCCCAACTATGATCTCCTCACCTGGTTGCAGGGTCATGGAAACGACCTGCAGGTTGCCCACAGGCTGTCCCGGCCGACTCATCCCGGGAAACTTCCGGTCCATCACACCGCTCGGGTTGTCATTGAGCATGACGGCAATGCTGGGGATCCCTTCGAGGAGATCCCGCGCGCAGTCCTGGGTCGAATAGCTCCATGCCTGCTGATCCCAGATGACGGTCAGCGTGGGATAGCTGTTGCCGCCGGGAGGGGTAGCGATCGAAGTCTGGACGCCCGGCACTGTCTGCACCAGCTTCTGCATGCGTTCCGCGCGCCGCGTCCAATGCTTATTCAGTGCGTCGAGATCCATACGATACCAGGCTTCAACCGCAGCCAGGCAACCCATGATCTCCTCCTTGCCCACCTTCATGGGGCGGCAGACGGCTCCTTCCCAGGGATTGGTGTTGTACAGCGCGGCGTCAATCAGATCTTTGCGGCCGAGGAGCACCCCGCTGCATTGCGGACCGCAGAGCCCCTTGCCGCCGCTGACGGTAAACAGATCGCAGCCCATTTTCGCGAACAAATTCAGTTTGCTGATGGGGGGAACGTTGTCGGCGGCATCCCTGAAAATCGGCACCCCGGCCCGCCTGGTAATTGCGATTTCCCTGGCCAGGTCGTCCGGCTCCGACAGGGTATAGACCATTGCCGTGTTGGTGTTGAGCGCATTCGCGAGCTGCTCATGGGTCCTGACAACTACGAGCTTGCCTCCGGCCAGGCGGATGGCACTGTCAAAGGAGATGCGCCCGCCCATCATCACCACTTCGCTCTTCATTCCCGTGGTGTCGGGCAGTTGCCAGATGCGGTCCGGATCGCCGCCGGCGATGCAGGCCGCCGTCCCGGAGGCCATGGCCCCCGCTGCACCGGAGGTGATCATGCCGGATTCAGCCCCGGTGAGTTCGGCCAGACGGCGACCCACCGCCTTCTGTAGCTCAAAGATATTCACGAAATGCTTTGCGGCCGCTTCCTGGGCCGCTTTCACTTCCGGCAGCTCGAGGCTGGCACTGAGATAGGTCCAGGTACCGCGGCCGTTGATGATCGGCTTCACTCCCAAACGGGTATAGATGTTGTCGGTGGAAAGCTTCGCGGTTTCCGCCCAGCCCATGCCCAGGGCGTTCTGCAGGCTGACCTGCGCCAGGAGGGGAGCCGCTGCCATCCACTTTACGAACGTTCTGCGCTCCAGGGTGAGTCTGGTCATCATTGATCTCCCTGTGCTTTGGACGGATGACTGTTGCGAACAGCGATGAAGGAGATCTGTTCGGCGTCTTCCGCGGTGAAATCGTCGCCCTGCTGCATGGTTGTTCGTGCCGGAGGAGCAGATCCGAAGAACGTCCTGTAGATGTTGTTCATCTCGCTGTAATCCTGAATGTCACGCAAATAAACCGTTGAGAAGACAACATCAGAAAATGTCATGTTGGCTCTCTGAAGGCCATCCAGAAGATTCCGCATGGACTGGCGAGTCTGCAGAATCAGATCCGGAGTAACCATGCCCTGGCCGGGAATGAACCCATCTTTGGCGGAAAGGTAGAGGGTATCGTCGTAGAGGATACCGGGGCTGGCGGTGGCACTGGGCGGCATATTGCGGGGACGAATCACCTCGCGCCTGGCCAGATCTGCCCCGGCGATGCAGCTGAACACAATGCGGGTTCGATGGGGCAATCCCGCCACATAAATGGTGCCGCGCCCGGGGGTATTGCCGAACACGAAGAATGTCTTATAGACGTTGCCCATGGCGTTGTAGTGGCCGCTGATGCTCAGGTAAGGATTGACCCAGAGGACATTCTTCATGCTCATGCCGGCAGCAGCCGTAATCGCCGAGACGTTCTCCAGGGCCTGGCGCACCTCATCCTGAAAGTCGGAAGGAATCACACCCGTTTTCGGGTCGGCTCCGCTCTGCGCGGACATGTAGAGAACGTCGCCGGCCTCAATGCCCGGCGGGTCCATATCATTTCCGCGAGACCAGCCACCGGGCCATATGACGCGCCGCGGCTCACTGCTCTTTACCGCTATGCAGTTGATCTCGACTCGTCCCTGTCCCGGGAGAGCGCCCACCACCAGCACCGTGCGCGCGGGCGGATCAGGGCCGATCTCCTGCCAGTAGGCCTGGTTCATCGCATCGATGTCGTCGGGGTTGGTGACATAAATGTTCATCCAGACGATATTGCCGTAGTCCATGCCGGCAGCCCGCAGCACCGCACGCACGTTCCTGAGTGTCTGCTTCACCTGGTCCGGGAACGATGACGGAACGTTGCCCTCGGCGTCGGCCGGACCCTGGCCGGAGACGTACAGTGTGTTCCCCGCCAGGACGCCGGGGCTGAAGGGCAAGCCGAGAGGCTTGTATCCCGCCGGCTGAATCACCTGGAAATCGACGCCCTGGGCCTTTGCGTACATGCCCCCGAAGACTGCCAGACTGAGCAGAACCACGATCGACATTCGTGCTGGGATCATTTCGCCTCCCTGGAAGCTTCTGTGCCGCATCGCCCGGCGAGCGGCGGCCGGGTGCGGTAACAGAAAGCCGCTACAAATAAGGAACGAAACCCCGGACCTTTGTCTTCACCCGGTACACCGAGGTTTCCGCCGTCATATATAAGGTTCGGTAATCGGGCCCGCCCCAGGCGAGGTTGGCAGGCTGTTCGGGCAGGACGATGGTACCCAGGTGTCGGCCATCCGGACTCCACACCCAGATTCCCTTCGGTCCCACGACATACAAATTGCCCTGGGTATCCACTTTCATGCCGTCGGGGACCTCGTTCTCCGCCGCAGACGGCTCCACCCCAAAGCGCCGGCCGTTCCCGATGGTGCCGTTGGGGTGAAAGTCGAAAACCCAGATGCTGCGATGGGCGTCTTCATCCACGTACAGCCTTTTGCCATCGGGAGAGAAGGCGAGGCCATTCGGCTGATGCAGTTGTTTGGTGAGCAGCCGAAGATCTCTCTTCGCGGAGAGGCGATACACGCCCTCGAAGGGAATCTCCTGCTTCGCACCTTTGGGCAGATCGGACGTGGGATCGGTGAAGTAAATGGCGCCATCCGGGCCGAGGACCACGTCGTTGGGAGAGTTTAGTTTTCTGCCGCGATAACGGTTGGCAAGGATGGTGTACGACTGCCCGTTTCCCGAGAGGCGGATTACCGCCCGCAGGACACTGGCGCAGTCCAGCAGCCTCTGCTGCTGGTCGTAAGTGTTGCCGTCAGGATCGCCGAGCGCGATGACCGCGTGCTTCTCGCCCGTGGCGGTGTTCACCTGGAAAATTTCGTTGAGGGTTTCGTCGCTGACCCAGAGATAGCCGTGCGAATCCCACACCGGGCCTTCGGTAAACCCGAATCCGGTGGCGACCCGGGTAATTACGGCGTTGCGGGGCAGAAGCTTCCAGAAGGAGGGCGCGAAGGCCTGCAGTCCGGCAGCGCGCGGGGAGGGCTGCGCGTGCACCGCGAAAGCCGCTACCAGCAACACAGGCACCGCCAGCACGGCACCGGCATTTCGCTTTCGGATTCCCGACATTCAGATTCTCCCCGACGGTTACTGCCCTTTGGCTGCAGCGAATGGCCGGAAGGTTCTCCCGTCCGGCCCCCGATCTGTTTAGAAGATGTACTTCAGAGCGACCTGCATGATTCTCGGATCGTTTGCAGAGGTGACATATCCAAATCCGCCGGCTCCTGTGTTGTCGATCTGCCCGGAAGGATTATTGAACTGTGCATGGTTGAAGACGTTGAATGCCTCCGCTCGGAACTGGATCTGCTGGTTTTCCAGGACCCTGGTGTTTTTCAGCAGGGCCAAATCCGTGTTCAGCAAGCCGGGCCCTGAGAAGAAGCGCCGCATCGCATTGCCGACCTGGCCCATCGGTTCGAAAACAAAGTAGTCTGGATTGAAAAAGGGCTGTCCCGAGCGCGGGTTCTTGTTCTGGTAGAGTTTCTGACCGCCGCCTGCATAGCTGGGCTCATCCACCGTGTCGTTGAAGGTTCCGGTGAGGGAACGGTCGTCGGATTCGTTGAGCTGTACCGGCTCGCCGCTGGCAAAAGTCGAGATGCCGGAGATCTTCCATCCGCCGGTCACACGGGAGACAAATCCGTTCTTGCCGAACAAATTGTTGAAGGGCAGATCGACTGTGTAACTGGCCACCAGATCCTGAGGCACATCGAAGATCGACAGTCCGCGGCTCAGGGCGGGATTGTACGGGTTGGTGGGATCGAACAAGCTCGAGCCGTTGTCCATCGCCTTCTCCCAGGTGTAGCCGAGCAGGAAGTTGGCGTACTTGTCGGTATGTTGCAGGCTCACCTGCAGCGAGTTGAAACTGGACGCGGCTGCGGTTTTCATATAAGGATTGCTGCCGAAGTTGATCCCGAAGGTTGGGCGCGTTCCGCTGACCGTCTGACCGCTGGCCGTGGTATAGACCGTGTCTTCTCCGTAAGGCCCGCAGGTGGGCGAATTGGGCGCCACGTTGGCGGGATTGCTGAGCTGCAGGCACAGCGCTGGATTCGCTGGGTTGGATTCCTCGAAGGTCAGCAGGTGTCGCCCCCCATTTCCGACGTAACTGACACTGAGAACGGTCGCGGGACCCAGCTGCCGCTGCAGCGACAGCTCATACTCCTGGACGTACGGAATCACGTTGTGCGGATAGAAATAATCGGAGCCGGAGATCGGGGTCGCCCCGGCCCAGTTGAATGTTGTGTCCGGGTGCTGCGGCGACACATCGGTTGGTGGGAAGACGAAGGGGAACTTCTGGCCTTCGTTGAAGCCAGTGGGGCGATCAATAAAGGGGGATTCCAGGAAAGGTGGCACAGGAGAGGAGTAGTAGTTGCCGTAAGGCGCGTCGCCGACTTCCACGAATCCGGTCGCATCCTCGATGGCGCTGTAAAAGATGCCATAACCCGCGCGGATGCTGCTCTTTCCGGCGCCGCCCAGCAGAGAGTGCAGAAAGCCGCGGTTAAGTGCCGGCGCAAAGGCGACGCCCAGGCGGGGCGCGAAGTTGTCGTACTTGATCGGGCTCAGAGTACGGGGCACGCCCGGGTCGCCCGGCAAGACCATACCCACCGGCGCACCTGGAAACGACTTCGACTGTTCGCCGGGGATGAGCGTTTCCAGTTTATTCTGGGTGTCCCACCAGGGTGTCATGATCTCATAGCGCAGGCCATAGTTCAGCGTGAGCTGCGGCGTGATCCGCCAGGAATCCTGACCGTAGACGCCAAAATAGTAGCCGCGTGAATCCAGCAGTTGCTGGCTGGCCTGGGTGAAGTTGACAGTGGCGCCGAGGAGGAAGTCGGAGAAGTCGAATCCCGTCTCCGAGCCGTCAAAACCGAACGCGCCGTTGGCGTCGTCGTAGTTGCGCTCGTTGATCTGATCGTAGTGGTAGTCGACGCCGAAGTGGATGGAGTGCGTGCCGACGATACGCGCCACATTGTCGATGATCTGGACGGTGTTGTTGTACTGGTTCAGGGCGTCCTGCGCCAGGCCGAACTCGTAATTGTTGAAGAAGAACGACGGAACGCCGGCGATCGCCGGATTGATATTGGAGATGCCGCCGGTCGAGTTCCAGGGAGTGTTGAAGCCGAGCGAGCTGAGGGAGACGCCCGTCCCCTGCCCCGACACCGGCTGTCCGGTGTGATTCACATCGCGGAGATACACGAGGCGAACGTCATTGACGAGACTGGCGCCGAACGTGGTTGTCAGGCCCATGTTAATCATCTGGGTAAGCCCCGTATTCGCATCCGCGAACCCGGGAATATTGATCCCCTGATCGTAGGGATTTGTGGTGGTGAATTCGTCGCGGAAGTAGTACCCGAACAATGCCCCGAAGTGGGTATTGGTGTCCACCCGGATACCGCCTTTATCGTCCGAGAGCTTCCCATTGAAAGCCGCGGTCTGATACCCCGGAGCGCCATTCAGGATGGTGTTCGGCTTCGGAATGTACTGAAGAGTCCTGACAGAAACCGGCGACCAGGCGCTCTGCGGAATTACTGCGCGGGGAAAGACGCACTCGGAGGAGACATCGCAGCCGCTGGTATAGTAGGGCTCTCCTGCAGTTACTGTATAGCCCAGGCGCTTCGAAAGGACGCTGGCCCAGTAGCTTCCGACCACCCCGCTGCCGCCGTTGGCAGGGGCGGAGTTCTCGAGCGCTGCCTCCTCGTCGGCGAGATTGCCCGTGCGGTCCGCCAATGACGGCACAGCGAAGGCCTGCGTCGCCCCCAGGGTCTGCCGCGTCCCCTGGTAATCCCCGAAGAAGAAAATCCTGTCCCTGCGAACTGGACCACCCACGGTACCGCCAAACTGGTTCTGGATGAATACCCCGCGGGCAGGGGCAAAATAGTTCCTCGCGTCCAGATCTGTGTTGCGCAGGAAATTGAAGAGGTCGCCGTGGACGGCATTGCTGCCGGATTTGGTGACAACGTTGATTTGACCGCCGCTGAAGTTGCCGTACTCGGCGTCGAAATTGTTGGTGATGATGCGGAACTCCGAGATGGAGTCCAGGTCGGGGAGCATGGCAGCGCCGTTGTGTACGCCCTCCTCGGCGTCCGCGCCGTTCACCATGTATCCATTGGAGCCCACGCGTCCGCCGTTCACCGACTGCGCCCCGTTGGTCTGGTCGCCGGAGAGTGTGTACGCACCTACGCCGGTAGTCGACTGATCGTCAGTATAGGGAGAAACGCCCGGCTGCAGAGCCAGCAGGTCAATAAAGGAACGGCCGTTGAGCGGCACCGAGGTCATCTTGGAGCTTTCGATGACCTCGCCCATCTGGGTGCTTTGCGTTTCAATCTGCAAGGGATTGCTCATCACCGAGATCGTATTGGTGACAGTGCCGATCTGCAGCCGCATGTCAACGCGAATCGCGGAGTTGGCGTTGACGATAATGTTCTGCATGGTGAACTTTTTATAGCCCGTCTCAATGAGGCTGACCATGTAGTGGTCGACGGGCAGCGCCGGGAACGAATAGAAGCCCTTTCCGTCGGTCACCGTGGAGTATCGCACGCTGGTGGAGAGCGCCGTGGCCACGACTCTGGCGCCGGGAATCACCGCCCCGGAGGGGTCCGTTACGATGCCGGAGATCGAGCCGGTGATATCGGCGTGGGCACGCGTGGGACTGAGCAACAAAAGGGCACAGAAACTCAGAGTGGCGGTTATCCCTGTCAGGCGCTTCATGGGTTTGCTGCCTCCAAAAGGGTGTTTTGTATGCGGCCTTCTTTCCTCGCGCCGCCGCGGGGGAAAATCCGGGTATTGCGGCAGCGCGGGTGGTTCGCATCGAGAGCTTCATCCGGTGACCAATTTCATCCCCGTTTCGCAGCCGTGTCATGTGCCTATTGCCGTGTTTGCCTCTAAGGCGAATGACCTAGGGAAATTGCCGCTGCGAACGAGCTTTTTCCGGCGATCGCGGAGAGCGGAAGTTCCTGGTCCGGCAGCTTTCCTGCAAACGCGTCGAGCGGCCGCACCGCTCCGGCAAAAAGATCGGTTTCTCGTGGTGGCTGCCCCGGCACCGCGATTCCCTCTCGACCTGCCGGTAGCCTGCCCCTGGTCGGGGCCCCGGATGCGCTCGTGGAACGCCCTCGTCACGGCTGATGCGCCAGGAATCCCTGCCTCTTTTGGCTCTCCTTTCTCGCGGCCGCGAGCATGGCATCGAATTCACTGCGCGGCATTTTGAGTTCGCCGGGATGCGCATCGATCCAGCGGGCAAGGCCGTCGTACTTCGCCGGGGTCCATCCGCCTTCGAACTGGGCGCCGTTCTTCCCTTCACGGTTCAGCTCGAAGTTATACGCGTCTTTCAGCTCGGTGAATTCGGCCGAGCTGATCGCCTGCTCGGCCAAAATGGCCGGGATAAAGATGACGCCCTCGCGGGGCTTTACGAGCACCAGATCTCCGGGCAGAACCACGGCCTGGCCGATCCGAACCGGAACGTTGATGGCGGTCAGCTCCATTTGCGCCCAGTCCGAGGGGTCATAGCCGCGGTAGACTCCATTGAAATTCGGAATTTCGCGATCCTCTTCCAGATCGCGAATGCCGGAGAAGAAGACGAAGCCGTCGTGGTTGCGCGCGGCAATGGCATTGCCGAGGTTGGAACCGATGAGGGTACCCCAGGCGATCTTGCCGAATCCGTCGGCCACGTACACGTCGCCGTTCTGCAGCTCCTCGATGGGCCAGGAATTGGTGTCGCCCACGCGGCCCTCCGCCTGACCTTCGCGGGCGATGGCCCGCGCCATGTCGGGCCGCAACGGCATGTACTGAGCGGTCAGCGCCCGTCCGGCGAAGGGCTTGTCCATGTGCAGGGCCTGCCACCCGCCCTCAAACTGATTCTGGTAGCCGTGATCGCGCAGATAATCCCAGATGTCCTCGATGGTGGTGCTGAGGGCGCGCTGCAGGAGGTCGGCGGGCAGTTCGGGCCGGCCATCGGGGAAACGCGGTCCTTTCCAGTCCGAGGTGTAAAAGAGAATTCGCGCTCTCGACGTCTTCACCTGGGCCAATGCAGGAGAAGCCATCGATAGCGCCGCAAGCACGAGGGCCCATGCTGTCGCCTTAATCATCGAACCCACCCGAAACCAGGATACCCACAGAGGGGGCTACGCTTTCGTAATTCCCGACTGCAGAATCTCCGCCAGCCGCGCGGCGATGATTCTCTCCTCGCCGGATTTGAGCATCCACGGTGTGATCTGAACGGTCGGGAAATCGGCCGTTGGCCCGGTTCTTTTCGAGTTACCGTCATCGGCCAGCTGGATAGAGCAGGGCCTTGTAGCCGAAAGCTGCCGGGTGACTTGCTCTTTGGTGAAAGCGATCCTGGAAGGATCCCAGCTAACGGCCAGGTGCGAGGTATTATTGGCAATTTCCTTCGGATTGTATTCGTAGGCGGTGGTAACGCCGGGAATCCGCCTGACGGCGGCTGCGATCCGGTCGAGCTGAGCGTGGTACTGCTTCAGAATTTTCTCCTGGTCGGATCCGAGGAAGATCTCGAGCGCCTTGATCATCCCGCAGATCTCTTCCTTGCCGACCTTGGAAGCACGGCCGTTTGTGTCCTCGTGCGGACTCATGTTGAGCAGAGCATAATGGATCAGATCCTCCCTGCCCATGAGCAAGCCGGCTGCCTGAGGGCCGCGGATGTCCTTGCCACCGCTGAACGTGACCAGGTCGTAGCCCATATGGGTGTACTTCCAGAGCCGGGAGATCGGCGGGGTGTCGGCGGCGCAGTCATTGAAGGCCGGGAGATTGTGTTGCCTGGCGATGCGGATGAACTCATCCACTTTGATCTGCCCGGCATCGTTGAGGTAGTTGGTGAAGTGCATCGCGGCGGTACGCGGAGAAATGGCAGCGATGAGCTCGTCACGTGTCTCCACCTCCACCAGCTTGACCCCATTCTGTCGAATCTGATGGTCGAAAGGATAGCGGTGAGCTTTCTGGATGATGATCTCAGTCCTGGGCAATCCGGTAACGTCAGGAATCTGCCTGATGAATTCCCTGTTATCCCCGGTCAGGATGCCGGCATATCCCACGAGCAGCGCGGCCGCGGCTCCGGCCGTCACCAGACCGGTGTAACCGGCGGGCATCTGGCACATCTCCGCGATCTTTTTGCCGGCCGCAACTTCGAGCGCATCGATGTCTGCAAATTTGTCGTTGCCCAGGCGCATCACTTCCAACACCTCCGGCGCCATCAGCGATCCGCCGAGAGAGGTGTAGGTTCCGGCTGCATTGATGACGGGAGTGACGCCGAGTTCGGCATAAACATCTCCGGTTGACCCAAAGCCGGTAAGCTTCGGCCGCGCGCGGACACTCTCAGTTCCAAAATCAGCGCTGTTGCCCGACAAAGCCGAGGCGCGCAGTTTCGTGGCGCTTACCAAACCCGCGAGGGCAGCTCCCGCGGCGGACAGAAACGAACGCCGGCTGGACGTTAACTTGCGATTCATCGATCACCTTCCCTTCTTTGCAGCCGTCGGCTGCTGGCGTGCTCTTTCAGAATTTGAGATGGTAGGAAACACCATGCTCCTGCTGCGGTACGCTTGTCGAGTCCCTGCAGCCGGAGGGCAGGTGCCGCCCGGAGGAGCGGCCCCACGGAGTCGGGGTCCGCCGGTCGCTTGCGGTGATTCGCGGCGGCAGCTGGCCGTTTCACTCGCCCGCCTCCTCGCGATTGGGGGCTACCGCGGCCAAGTCGGCAGCAACAGCCAACACCGCTTCAGGCGCTGCCTGGAGAGGTCGATCGGGCCGGATGGTGAGCCACAGCGCGGCGCTGCCCACCGCCAGCGCCGCCGCAATGGCAAAAGAGGTCGTCCAGCCGTATCGCTGCGCAATCCAGGGGGTGAGCGAGGCGGTGACGGCGCCGCCGATCTGCCCACCCATGTTCATGATGCTGGAGAAGACACCGGTATTTTCGCCGGAGATGTCCACGGAAACCGACCAGTAGGAACTCTGTGCGAGGTAGAGTGCGCCGGCGCCTGCCGCCAGGACGATGCCGGCCATTCGGGCATCGCGAAGGCCCGATCCCAGCACGAGGCAAACCGCGGTGAGCGCCAGGGCGGCCGCGGCCAGCCCGCAGCGGCCCACCCGTAATCCCAGGCGACGGGTGAGAGCGTCGCTGATTGCGCCGCCAGCCAGACAGCACACGGTCATCGACAGAAAAGGCACCATCGCATAATCGGCGCTTGAGCGCAGATTCACGCCTCGCGCCTGCGCCATGTACAGGAAGAACCAGCTGAAGAAGATCCAGGCGATATAGCCGAAGCTGAAGTAGCTGGCCATGAGCGCCAGCAGATCGCCGCGGCGGAACATCGCGCCCCAGAGGATCTTCGGACGCTGCCTGGGGCCGCTCTTCGCAGCGGGCGGCAGTCCCTCCTCGATTTCGCGCAGCTCCGCGCGCGCGATCGCGGGATGCTGCCGGGGAGTGTCGCGCGAAGTCTTCCACCAAACCGCGGCGGCCGCGAATCCAAGAAGCGCGCTGAACCAGAAGGCGGAACGCCAGCCGTGGCGCGTGACAAGCCAGTTGAGCAGGGGCGGTGTGAGGCCGCTGCCGGCGCCAACCCCGGCGAAGATAAGCCCGTTGATGAAGCCCCGCTCATTCATCGGCACCCATCGGGCCATAAACTGATTGGCCGCTGGATACACGACCGACTCGCTGGTGCCCAGGAAGAAGCGAAGGAGAAAGAGGATCAGCAGAGCATGCGAGAGGCTGGCCGGCAACATGCCTGTGGCGGCGGTGGTTACGCCCCAGACGAGGACGCCCAGGGTGAGGACCATGCGCGGACCGAAGCGCGCGGCCAGCCAGCCAGCCGGTATCTGCAGACCCGCATAGCCGATGAGGAATGCGCTGAAAATCGCGCCGAGCTCCTGGTTGTCCATTCCATACTCATGGCGGATCTGGAGGCCGGCGATGGTGATATTGGTGCGGTCGAGAAAGGCGACCGCACTGACAACAAAGAGCCAAAAAGCAAGAAAATACCTTACCCGGAGCTTGCCAGCCTTCTTCATCGATGCAACGTTTCCTGTGTGTTGCGTACGGCACACGTCAGTCCACCCTGAAGATTTGCGGGGGACCTGCCAGCCCAGTCATTGTCCGGCTGGAGTCGATGCCTGTCATGGGCTCCGCGCTCAGGCCGAACGTAGGCCAAATTGCCTATTGCTGCGCGGCTCCATCCCTGATGACGGGCAGGAGCCTGCCGCAGTGCGGCCGTGGAGCCAGGCACACACCGGCCCCCATCGCTGCGTAATTCCTGGGACGGAAGGTGGGCTTACAGACGGCCGAACCTGCTCACCGCTTCTTCGATGGAGTGGAATTTGTCGATATAGGCGTACATGGAGTGCTCGGTAAAATCGAGCTGCTGCGCCCGAACGAGCACTTCCGCGGCAACGGCGCGCGGGACCACGGCAACACCGTCCTGATCCGCGGTTACGATGTCGCCAGGGGCGACGCGAACACCATCGCACATGATGGGAACGTTGGCGGCCTGGAAACGATAATGGCCCACTGAAGTTGAAGGCACCGGCCCGAGCGCGAAGACGGGAAAGGCGATCTTCCTCAGCTCAGGAATGTCGCGGACACCTCCATCGATCACAGCGCCCTGGAAATCGCGCGAGAGCATGGCGTGTCCCATGATTCCGCCCATTCCGGCGATGTTGGCTCCGTCCTGGATGTTCATGACGTACACCGATCCGGCCGCGCCGGTGTCGATAGCCTTCAGCATACCGTCGAGGGCGTGGGGATCGTGGTTCTTGTCTTTCACCAGCTCGACGGTTATGGCCGGACCGGCGAACTTCGCCGGGAAAATGGCCTGCATGTTGTGCGACATGTATCGCTGTTCGTGCAACAACTGTTCCATGGCGTCGGAAACTGAGGCGACCTCCACGTGCCGGTAGGCGTCGGTCATGGCTGCGGGATCCGCCTTGTACTGCGCGAGAGTCATCGGCGTATCCGCGCGCACGACGGCATCGAGGCCCGCGAACGAGACGGCAGCAGCCACCACAAGAACGACCGGAAGGATGACCACGAAACGACGGGAATGGCGGATTGGGCGCATGGATTACCTTTCCTCAGACTGAATGCCGCAGCGAGCAGAATCTCATACAGCACGGGCGGCGCCGATGAGCATAACCGCGCCACTGCACGCCCCGCAAGATTGTGCCGCCGGAGCGAGACAGAGCCGGAGTCTGCCGGAAAACCTGGTCGGCGCGATACCTGTTCGTGTTTCCGATTGAAGCGCGTTTGACTCAGCGCGTCATTGGGCGATTGTCATAAGGCCCGATAAGGCGAATAGCCTAAGACACGGCAGCGGATTGCCCCCTCTGTGCTCCCGATTCTCTGATTTTCAAGAGCCGGAGCGGTGCTGGCGGGTCCTTCGGGGAAGAAAAACTGTGTGGAGACGGCTGTGGATTTCCCTGATAAGCTATTCGCATTATTTTCCCCATCTGGTTGATACGTTGAGAACTTCGGCTCGGCTCGATGTGGAATCCCTGGCCCGTCCTGACCGGTGCGCCTGCCGCTGGTATCGCCAGCCGTCGTTTCCGGGGAACGGCGTACGGGAGACTGCGAAAGTAAAGGCTTCAGAAGCATGAGAGCCGCAACGGAGAGCCGTCCGGCAGCGCGCCAGCACGAGGTTCAAGGCAGGCGCGAGTCCGTATCGCGATCCGCCGAGCCTCGCATCCGGGTCCGCTATTTCCTTGTCTTCTGGCTGTTCATCCTGAGCTGCGTGGCTTTCCTCGACCGCACCAACATCTCCATTACCGCGCTGCAGATCGGCCGGGAGTATCACATCGGCAACCAGGAGCTGGGCTGGATCTTCAGCGCCTTCCTGATTGGCTACGCGGGATTCCAGGTGCCGGCCGGGTGGCTGAGTGCCCGTTTCGGCCCGCGCCGCGTGCTCACCTTCGGGGTTTTGTCGTGGTGCGCCGCGACGGCGCTGACCGCGCTGCTGCCTTCCGGCATCCGCGAGGCACTGCTGCTGATCATCGGCATCCGCCTGGTGCTGGGTGCGGGCGAGTCGGTAATTTATCCGGCGGCTAATCAGTTCGTCGCGCGCTGGGTTCCGCTCGACGAGCGAGGCGTCATCAACGGCGTCATCCTGGCCGGCGTAGGCGCGGGCAGCGGCCTCACGCCTCCGCTGCTCACGTGGCTGATCACGACGTATGGATGGCGCGCCGCCTTCTGGTTCAGCGCGGTGGTGGGCCTTGCGGTCTGCATGGTGTGGTGGCAGACCTCCCGCGACACACCCGAAGAACACCCGGCGGTCTCTCCTGCGGAGCTGCGGGAGATCCATGAAGGGCTGGATTACGCTCCGCCCGCGCCCGCCGTGGATCAGGCACCCGTGATTTCCTGGCGGGCGATCCTGCACCGCCGCGACCTGGCGGCGCTGATGGTGGGGTATTTCAGCTTCGGCTACATTGCGTGGATTTTTTTCAGCTGGTTCTTCCTCTACATGGCGCAGGTGCGCGGCTTCGACCTGAAGGACAGCGCCGACTACTCGATGCTGCCCTTCCTGTCCATGACGGTATGCTGCCTGGTGGGCGGCATTCTGAGCGACAGCCTCACGCAACGCTTCGGCCTGCGCGTGGGCCGCTGCTGGCTGGCCGCCGCCTCGCAGGTGTTGACCGCGTTGTTCCTGCTCTTCGGTTCCCAGGTGCACAATCCGTCGCTGGCCGGGGTGATCCTCGCCGGAGGGGCCGGTGCGCTCTACATCTCGCAGAGCTCGTTCTGGTCCGTGTCGGTTGACATCGCCGGCCCGAGTACCGGAGTATTCTCCAGCATGGTCAATATGGGCGGCCAGATCGGCGGAGCAGCCACTGCGTCGCTGACTCCGTGGATCGCGCAGCGCTACAGCTGGACGACCTCATTTGCCGTAGCTGCGGCGTTCGCCCTGGTCAGCGCGCTGTGCTGGCTTACGGTGCATCCTGAGATGCCGCTCGAAACCAGCGGGACGTGATGATTTCTGCTCACACTCCCCGTCCCGCAGTGGAACATGCCCGCAGCTGTGGAGTTGTGGAACAGCGCCACATCGGGCGCGGCCGCGGCGCCGCCTGGTGCGCGGTGGCCGTGGCCCTGATGGGCGCGCTTCCAGCGGTTGCGTTTTCCCTTCAGCCTGATGCGGCGTCGTCGTCCGCGCTGGCCACTCCCGCGGCGGCGACCAGCCAGTTGGGCGTGCCGTGTAAGGCGCCGGCGAAAACGGCAAAGCTCAATACGACCACGCCGTTTTACCAGACCTGGTATTTCTATCTGGCACTGCTGTTCCTCGGGATCACTCTCCCGGCGCATCTGTTTCGCCGCTATCTGATTATGCTGAAGGGGCGGCTCGGTATTGTTCTGGAGGAGCGAAACCGCATTGCGCGGGACTGCCACGATACGTTGATGGCCGGCTTTGCGGCTATATCGTGGCAACTGGAAGCCACCGCCAAGCTGTTCCGTGACAGCAATCTGGACGCAACACCGCCGGCGGAATCCTGTGAGCTGGCACGCAGCATGGTGGCTCATTGCCAGGCGGAGGCGCGCCGGATTATCTGGGATTTGCGCGAGACCGATGAGGTCACCAACATTCTTTCGCAGGCGCTGGCACGCCTGCTGGCCGCGACCCAGGTGCAGCACAACGTAAATACCACGCTGGATGTGGAGGGCGCGGAAGTTGCGTTGTCGCCAGGCTGCGTACACCACCTGATCTGTGTAAGTCAGGAGGCGGTGACGAACGCCGTCCGACACGGCAACCCTACCCGGATCACGGTTCGCCTGCGTTACGAGACCGACTCGTTCTCGCTCTCGATCCGCGATAACGGCAGCGGCTATCAGCCGCCGGCGCATGCCGCCGCCCGTCATGGACATTTCGGCATTGCGGTGATGCAGGAGCGGGTGAGAAAGGTCGGCGGCGATTTTCAGATCCGGGGAACTCCAGGCGACGGGACTGAGGTGACCGTCTCCGTCCGCTTCAACTCCCTGCAGCAGGCCGTGAGCCACGGCCAAAACGTGATCCGGTGGATAGGAATATGAAGCCCATCCGCGTTCTGCTGATTGAAGACCACTTTTTGGCGCGGATTGCGCTTCGCTCCGTGCTGTCAGCGCACCAGCAGATCCAGATTGTGGGCGAGGCCTGCGACGGCGACGCGGGGCTGGAGCTGTTCCGCAGCCTGCGGCCGGACGTTGTCGTGCTCGATCTGCGGCTGCCACGCATCAGCGGCTTCGACCTGATCCGGATGCTGAAGGAGGAGTGCGGTTCCGCGCATATCGTGGTGCTGTCGAATTACTCCGGCAGCGAGGACATTTATCGTGCGGTGCGCAGCGGGGCGATGGCCTACCTGACCAAGGATGCCAGCGGGGAGCAGGTGCTGAATGCCATCCAAAGCGTGCATCGCGGGCTGCGCTATTTTCCGCACGAGGCACTGGACCGGCTGGCCGAGCGCACGCCAGCCGTCGAGCTCACCCCGCGCGAGATGGAGGTCCTTGTCTGCATCACGCGGGGCCTCAGCAATCGCGAGATTGCCGAACAACTGGGTATCGCGGAGAAAACGGTTCGCATTCACGTCAGCTCTCTGCTGGACAAGATGGGCGCCCGCGATCGCACCCAGGCCACCATTTACGCGCTGCAGCGCGGGCTGGTCCACCTGGAGTAAGCCGCTCCGGCAGGGGTTCCCGTCAGGCAACCAGGTCAATTTCCCTAATGAGGACTGGGGCATTTGCCGTCAACGCCGCCGATATTCTGCCGTATGCTGGTTGCCGAAAGGAGACGACATGCAGAACGGAAGTCGACGGAATTTCCTGGGGCGGTTGGGAGCGGCGGCAGCGCTGACGGCGGGAGCTCCGGCCCTGCTGGCCGCGGAGGAAGGACTCCAGCAGCCCGCTCACTCCAACCATCACGTCCAGAACGGAGTTTTCTACTTCTATGGCACGGGTGCCAACGACGGGTATCCCGACAACGACCAGGTGACTGTCACCGATCCTTTCGAAAAGCATGCCCGCCGCACCATGGAGGCGCTGAAGAAGACGCTGGAGAGCCACGGCTGCACCATCGACAGCATCCTGCAGCTGAACGTCTTCCTCTGCCTTCCGCTCTCGGAAAGTACTCCCCTGCCCACCGGCAAGGCGCGCTTCGAGGCGTATCAGGCGAGGTACGAAACGCTGAACGGTATCTACCACCCGTATTTCGGCCACGGCCAGGCGCCGGCGCGAGCCTGCATGGGGGTGGACTGGATTCCGGGCAATTCACTGATTGAGATGGCCGGATGCGCGCGGATCGTGAACGCTTCGGCCTCTTCAGGCGACTGAGAAGCCGGAGCAACAGCGGCCGACCACGCAACGATTTGGAAGCGGGTAGAGGCGGCAGCGCGGGCCAGCAAGCAAACCGTCTCTGACTGGATACGGAGCACCTTAAATGCCTTGATTGGGAACTGAGGCTGCGGATTTGAAATCCGGACACTATCGAGCCTTTTGATCGCCGGACCATTGGTTTTTTGGGCTTTTGCAATTTTGGTCAGTTGTAAGCGTTGTCGGCGACTGGTGGCCTGTCCGACCCGATGGGCGTGTTCGGAGTTCTCTATGCGTCTTCGCAACGGCTGGGATGCTTCATCGAAATCCTGGCGCGTTTCCGCGCAGACGTCTCTTTCGTCGCAGACCTGGCGCTCATGGAAAATGGTGAGGACGACTTTACAGCGTTCGGCACGGTCCGCAGAGCATGGCTCAAGGAACGCTGCATTGGCACGGCAGAGGTCGAAGGCGAGTATGCCGACATTTATGCCTTCGGATGGGTTACTCATCTCAGATCGGCGCTGGCCGGATTTGCGGCGAAGCCTGGGATGGAGGACCTCGACCTGAGTTCGATGAAACTAGCTGAACCCCGCCTGTTGACACAGCCGGCCGGCCGGATCGCCTTCGAACTCGGATATGCGGGGGTCTGCTACTGCTCCCGCTTTGGCCACTCGATTGAGAACTGGGCAATTTTCGAAGACTGGACCCTGTCGGAACGGTTCCCCATTCACCAGTCAAACTCGCGAAGAATAGCCGAGGACGACCCAGACCTTCTCGAGGCCCTGCGAATCCCTGGACTGGGTGCAGGCAACTGAACGTCCGAACCCAGGCGGGTTGCTTAACTTTGAGCATCAGGGGTACCCGGAATACGAAGCGATATTGCCGGATCGGACGCTCACAGATTCCCAACCCAAGAGCCTGATCGCGGGCGCCAGCGGGATTCTGAAGGACCGTCGCCGGGAGCAGATAGATACGGCAGCGACAGAACAGACCTCACTGCCGAATAACTGGAGTGAATACATGAACGACGCGAAGACCTCGTACTCGCTCATCGAAAGGCCAGGTACCTGAACGACCCGGCATCGAAAGGCCGTCGGATGCGAATAATCCGCCCAATCGGTACCTCCGGAGCGCGTTCCCGGACGCGTTCAGCCAGCGCCTCGCTGCCGCCAGGAGATCGATGAAAGGAATCGAAACGGCCCTTAAACGAGATGGTGCAGTAATCACCCGGATCTTTCCGCGAGTTGATCCCCCGAACGAAATCGCTCCGGAGGAACGCTGCCAGGTCACGGTGCGACTGACGGCCCGGGAGGAAGTCCTCGAACAACAGGAGGCAGAAAGCCGAGCTTTGGAACGCACCGAGTCTATCCGGCAGAAATTTGACCGTGTCGACGGGATCGAGATTGTTGATTATGCACTGTTGTCCGAAGCGGACTTCAGTTTGGCCGACCTTCGCGCTACGTGTTCTGCCGGCGATGATTCGTGCGGCGGACCAGGCACCATCAGGGTCAAACCAGGCTGAGTTGTTTTCGCAGCGTCATCCCTGTCCGGTCATGTAGTAGTGCACGGCGGGGGTGATGATGAGCGACAGCAGCATCGAGATCAGGATGCCGCCGATGACGGCGATGGCCAGCGGCTGCAGCATCTCCGATCCCGCGCCCAGAGCCAGCGCCAGCGGGAACATGCCGCAGATCGCAGCCACGGCGGTCATCATGATGGGGCGCAGACGGCGGCGGCCGGCCTGAATCATGGCATCGCGCGGCGACATACCCATCGCGCGGAACTTCACGTCGGCGTCCAGCAGCAGAATACCGTTCTTGGAAACGATGCCGACCACCATGATGAGCCCCATAAACGAGGAGATGTTGAACTCCGTACCGGTGATGAGCAGGGCAAGAAAAACGCCGGAGGTGGACAGCACCGCGGAAGCAAGAATGGAGACGGGCGCGGCGATGCTGCGGAACTCGAAGAGCAGCACCAAGAAGACAAGAAGGAGTCCGGTAAACAGCACCTTCAGCAGATCGCGAAAGGACTGTTGCTGGGTCTGATAGGTGCCCCCGTAGGCCACGCGAATCTGCGGGGGCAAATTCAGGGACGCGACGGCCTTCCTGACGCCGGCGATGGCCTGGCCGAGGCTGGTGCCCTGTAGCTGAGCGGTCACCTCGTCCAGACGCTGGAGGTTTTCCTGCAGGATCTCCGTCTGGCCGGGAAGATTCTCGACGCTCACCAGAGAGCCGAGAGCCGCGGTGGTTCCCGACGAGCTGACCAGGACCGTGTTGTCCAGGGCATCAGGTGTGGCGCGGTATTGCTCCGGAAAGCGGATGCGAATGTCGTACTCGCGGCTGTTGACGACCATGGGCGTGGGCGCCACGACGCCATCCAGCAGCGCTTCCGCGTCGGTGGCGACCTCCTCGGGCGTAAAGCCGCTGGTCGCGGTGACCTGGGGATGTATCTGGTAGATGGTTTCCGGACTGCTGATGGTGTCATCAATGCCGTTGAGCACACCGACGACGCCAGGGACTGCGGAGATTTTGTCGCCGACGATCGGCGCCCATTTGCGCAGCAGCGCCGGATCCTCGCAGAAGAGCTTGATGACCACCGGCTGCGGCTCATTGGTCAGATCGCCGATCATGTCCTCGAGCGTTTGGTGGAGGTCGATATCGAGCACCGGATCCTGCGCGGCGAGCTTGTCCTGAAGCTCGTCCATGATCGTAAAAATGCTGCGGCTGCGATGGTTGCTCAGGCGCACGGAAATGTCGCCGGTATTGGCTTCTGTGACGGCGGCCAGGCCAAGCTGCAGCCCTGTGCGGCGCGAAGTTGCGACCACCTCGGGGATGGTGTGGATGAGGTCGATGGCCTTTTCCACCGCGCGATTCGTCTCGGCGAGCGACGCCCCTGGCGGCATTACGTAGTCCACCGTGAATTCGCCTTCGTCCATTTTTGGCAACATTCCGGTACCAAGGGCGCCGTAGCTGAAGTACGACGCTGCCACCAGGAGAAGAGCGCATCCGGCAAGCCACCATGGATGCGCGAGCACCAGCTTCAGGAGTCGCTCGTAGCGGTGGATAATCTGCCGCATCCATCCGCTGACGCTGTCCTCTTCGGCTTCGAGCAGCCGTTGATGCTCGTCCTTGGCCTCTTCTTCGGCGAAAGGGAATGGCTCGGCCGGAGCTTCCGGACGCACCAAGTCTTTGCGGCGGACGAAATACTGGCTGAGCGTGGGCGTCCAGGTGAGCGCCAGCGCCAGCGAGGTAATCAGTGCCGCGGTCATGGTGATGGCCAGCGCGCGGAAGAAGGTCCCGGTGACGCCGGTGACGAGCACCAGGGGCAGGAAGATCACGACCGGCGTTGCGGTTGAACCGACCAGCGGAACCTTCAGCTCAGAGAGCGAACTGCGGATGGCGCGGATCCGGCTCTGGCCTGCGTCGCGGTGAATGACGATGTTCTCCACCACGACGATGGCATCGTCGATCACCAGTCCCACAGCGGCCGCGAGCCCGCCCAGCGTCATGAGGTTGAAACTCTGACCGAGCAGCTTGAGGACGACGCAGGTGATAGCCACAGTGACCGGAATGACCAGGCCAGCCACCAGGGAGCTGCCCCAGTCGCGCAGGAAGACGACGATGACCAGCGTGGCGAGGACGATGCCAATCAGGATGGCATCGCGAACGCTGGCAATGGCCTCCTTCACCAATTCGCCCTGATCGTAGTAGACGGAGAAGTGAATGCCGGGGGGCAGCGTCTTTCGGAGCTGAATAAGTTCCGCATAAACTCCGTCGGTGACGGTGACCGTGTTCGTTCCGGGCTGGCGATTGATGTTGAGCAGCACGGCAGGTTTGCCGTCGGAGGTGGTGATGGTGTAGTGCGGCTGCACGCCGGGCTGAACGGTCGCGACATCGCCCACCAGTACGGGAACTCCGGCTGGCGTCTTCCTGATGACGATGTTCCCCAGCTGACCAGGATCGTGAACCTGACTGTCGACCAGGTCGAGCACCAGCTCGTGATGCGAAGCGATCAGCCCCGGCGATTCGATGAGATTGGTTCTCTGGACGGCGGCCAGAATGTCCTCGACCGTGACGCCGGCGCGCAGCAGCTTTGCCGGATCAGGAACGATGTCGTACTCCGGCACATCGCCGCCCTGAATGAGCACGGACGCGACGCCGTTCACCCGATTCAGGCGAGGCTTGAGCTGATAGGTCGCGATCTCCCACAGCCGCGTCCGGGGCATGCTGTCCGAGGTGATTCCAAACGACAGGATGGGAAAACTGGAGAAGCGCAGCCGGTGCACGTCGATCCTGACCGTCGGCGGCAGCGACGATTGCACGCCGGACATGGCGGCGTAGACCCGCTGCAGCGTCTGGAACATGTCCACTTTCCAGTCGAAGAAGAGGTCTATCTCGGCCGTGCCGCGGCTGGTAATGGAGCGCACCGTCTCCAGGCCCTGGACGCTGTTCACTGCTTCTTCAATGGGGCGCGTAATGGTCACCATCATCTGATCGATCGGCATCACGCCGTTGTCGATGCCGATGAGCACCCGCGGGAAGTTCGTGGTGGGAAACACCGCGATGGGGATGGTGACTGCCGCGTAGATGCCCATCCCGGCGACGGCAACGATCAGTCCGATCACTGCCTTGGAGAAAAGAGAAAACCAGGGGCCGCGTGCTTCGCCGTGCGCGGCGGGTTCCGTGTTGTGCGGAGTCGGCGGTTCGGGAACTCGATCGTCCATCGTTTATTCCTGGCCCTCCGCCGCGCTGGCCGACTCAGGCACCGCCTTCACCTTCGTGCCGTCCGGCAGCCCGAAGGCGCCGCCGATAATCACCTGATCTCCGGGCTGGAGGCCGTTGAGAATCTGTGTGAGGTTTCCGCTGTGAACCCCCGTCGTTACCGGCTTCGACTGCGCCACGCCATCGGGTTCCACCACCATCACGCGCGCTTCAGCGTTCTCGCCCACCAGAACCGCGGAGTCCGGGACTACCAGGGCGTGCGGAATCTTCCGAACCAAAATGGAGGCGGTTACGGAAGTGCCGGGAGCGAGCATGCGATGCGGATTGTCCGCTTCCAGCCATATCTCCACGGTGGTGCTGTTGGGATCGAGCGCCGGACTGATGATGCTGACCTTCGCGGGCACGCCGCCTTGAATCCCGGGCACCTCCAGCGTGGCCGGATCGCCCAGGTGCAGCTGCGCGGCCTCCGGCTGCGGGATGTGCAGCCGCAGGATCACTTTCGAAATGTCCATGACGGTCAGCAGCGGCGTTCCTGCAGGAACGATCTCTCCGGGATAGACGGCGCGATCAGTGACCACGCCGTCGATGGGGCTTTGCAATTCGCTGTAGGCGAGCTGTGCCTCTGCGTTCAGATACTGCCCGCGTGCGGACTCCATCTGCCCTTTCGCTGCCCGCTGCTGCTGCGCCGCACCGGATTTTTTCAGATTTGCGAGGCGCGTCTGCGCAGTCTGCCAGGCATTCTTTGCGGCGGTCAGCGCCACGGCAGTGGCATCCACCTGCCTGCGCGGGATGGCGCCCTCCTTGTACAGATTCGTTTCGCTCCTGTAGAGATTTTGCTCCTGGTCGAGCGTGCTCTTTGCGTCGGTCAGCGCCGCTTCCGTCGCCTGAACCTCTTCCGGCAGCGCAGAGGAGGTGGTCGCTTCGTAGTTGGCACGGGCCTGATCGTAGGCACCGCGCGCGGCAATCACCGCGGCCTTGAGATCCTGATTTTCGAGAACCGCCAGCAATTCGCCACGATGCACGCGCGAGCCGCGATTCACAAAGAATTGCTCAACCGGCGCGCTGACCTTGGGCGAGAGCGACGCCTGATGAATGGGATACAGGATGCCGGGAGCCTGGAAGATGTCCTCGATCGGCTGGACCTTCGCGGTCGCCGTCTGCACCTTCACTGGCGACGGCCCGGACGCTCCGGAATTGCCGGAGCAGGCAATGATGGCCGGAACGCATGCAGCCAGCAATGCGGCAGATAGAACGGACTGCAGCCGAATGTTTTTCACAATCTCCCCGTAAGCGTGGCCAGACTCGCCACGGCTGTCGCGTAGCGGGTGATGGCGTCGTACAGCGCGGCGCTCTCTGTATCTACATCGCTTTCCGCGGTCACCACTTCCAGCGCCGTTGCCGCGCCGGCGCGGTACTGCAGCAGGGTGAGCTTGCGGCTCTCAATCGCATCCGCGACGGCCTGCCGCCGGATGGCCACGTCCTGCTGGGCTGTTTGCGCTGCTGCGTAATATTGCTCGAAGTCGCCCACGGCCTGGCGGCGCGCGAAACTCAGGTCCATCTGCGCCACATCTTCCATCGACTTTGCGTCCTTCACCTTGCTGTGGGTTGCTCCCCAGGTGAAGAGCGGCAGGTTCAGCGAGGCCAGCGCCGAGTAGCCAAGGTTCTGGATTCTCTTCCTGGCGAAACCTTCGTACGTGCTGTAGGAGTATCCGTACGTGGCGAATTGATTCGCATCGATGCCATAGTAGTAGTCGAAGGAGAGCGCGGGCAGGTACCCGGCGCGGGCCGCGTCGAGGCCTTTGCGCGCCGCCCGCTCATCCTTTCGGGCCGCATCCAGCTCGGGATTCGAGGCGGCGGCTTCCGCCTGGGCCTCCGTCATGGGAGGCAACGTCAGCACCTGGCTGGGATCGTCGGCCAGCTGGAAGGGCTGGTTCATATCGGGGAAGATCAGCAATGCCAGCGCGACGCGCGCCTGCTCCCGCGTCAACCCCAAATCGTCCACTGCGGACTGGGCGTCATCGGCCTGAATACGCGCCTTCAACACGTCGGCATAGGCCGCATCGCCATTCTGCTGACGTTCCTTCGTGATGGTCAGGAAGTTCTGCGCCGCGCGCAGCGTGTCCTCGCTGGTCTTCAGCCTGGCTTCCGCGCCGTACAGCGTGGCGTAGGCCTGGATGACGGTAACCAGCAGTCCGCGTTCGGCCATGGTGGCCTGATCGCGGGCCACAGCCTGGAGCAGCGCGGTGCGGCGGTACGCGAACATCAAAGGGGCTGAGATGGCCTGGTGCACGTCGGCCTGCGCGATATATTCATGCACGCCATTGTTGGCGATGAAACGCGAGGACAGCGTGCCATTGCCTTCGGTGTAGAGGTACTGGCTGATTCCCGAAACATTGGGCAGGTTGGCGGCACGCGCCTGCACCATCGCGTCCGCGGCTGTCTTCGCATTGGCCAGAGCCGCAGCCAGCCCAGGGCTCAGCTTTTTGGCCCGCTCAATCGCGTCGCGCAGCGTGATCTCCAGCGGCGACGAAGGATTCTCAGCCGTCGCGGCGGCGCCTGCGCCAGGCTGACCGACCGGTGCAGAGGGCAGCGTGACCGTCTGCCGGGCAGCGGCGGAAAACGGCGCAAGCGCACAGGCGATCGACACGAGCAGCGGGCCCAGCGTGCACGCGGGCCTCGCGCGATTCCGGCGCAGACTACTCGATCTCCTGAGAAAACGTCCGATTGCCGTGATTCCCTGCTCCTGGTACGGGGCGAGCCATGAGCGGCCAGCCCCACGATTCTTTATAACCGGTTTGACTGAAGAGAATCTTAAGAGAAGCAGCGGGAATCGCATTCGGCACCCTGGTCGCCGGAGCGCCCCGCTTCGGGTCTGTCCTGCTAACCTTCCCGCATGGCGGTTCGCAAGATCGTCCACATCGATATGGACGCCTTCTATGCGTCGGTGGAGCAGCGGGACAATCCTGCGCTGCGCGGCCAGCCCGTTGTTGTAGCGTGGCGCGGCAATCGCTCTGTGGTCTGCGCGGCCTCCTACGAGGCTCGCCGCTTCGGCGTGCGCTCGGCCATGCCTGCCCTGCGCGCCGAGCGTCTTTGCCCCCAGGCCATCTTCGTCCCGCCGGACTTCCCCCGCTATCGCGCTGTCTCCCGGCAGACCCGGGAAATCTTCTGCCGCTTCACGGATCTGATTGAGCCGCTGTCGCTCGACGAGGCGTATCTGGACGTGACCGAGAACAAAGCCGGGCTGCCAACAGCCACGAAGGTAGCGCACGCCATTCGCCGGCAGATTCGCGATGAGCTGCACCTGACCGCCTCGGCGGGCGTGGCGCCGAACAAATTCCTGGCCAAAATTGCCTCTGACTGGCGCAAGCCGAACGGCCTCTTTGTGATTCAGCCCGAGGAAGTCGACGCCTTTCTGCCGCCGCTTCCAGTCGAGCGGCTGCCTGGGGTGGGCAAGGTGACAGCGGAGCGGCTGGCGAATCTAGGCGTGCACACTGTAGGCGACTTGCGCGGCCTGGAATTAGGGGCTCTGGAATCTCACTTCGGACGACACGGCGTGCGGCTGCACGAGCTGGCCTTCGGCATGGACGAGAGCCCCGTGGTTCCCGACCGGCCCACGCAGTCCCTCTCCGCGGAAGATACTTTCGAGCGCGACCTGGCGCTCGCGGAAACGGAAGACGCGATTCGCCGGCTTGCCGAGAAAGTCTGGGCAGCGTCGCGAAAAGAAACCCGCATCGGCCGGACCGTGGTGCTCAAGCTGAAGACCAGCGAGTTCCGCAATCTCACGCGCAGCCTTACGCCAGACGAGCCGCCCTCCAGTTGCGAGCAGCTCACCGCCATTGCGCTCGCGCTGCGGGAGCGGGTGCATCTCGGCGCCGCCCAGCGTTTTCGCCTCATCGGTGTGGGGCTGGGCAATTTCCGCGACCCGGCAGACGAGTCAGCGCAGCCTGATCTTTTCCCGGAAGAATCCTGAAGGATCGCTTCTCCTTCCGGCGTTCTATGCCCTGATCCCCACACCCTATAGCCTGTCTCACGGCTGATCTCCATTGGTCGGACTAATCGCTGTGAACTCCGAGCAGCAGGGCTTTTCGGTCGCCGAATACTCCATCAGCTCCACGCGCACTTCATCGGGATCCCAGAGGTTGTACTGCCACTTCCCGTCGCGGCCGATCTGCGGGCCGTTCATGTGCTCGTTGTCCTTGAGCCGGCCCTCGGAATCGAGAGTGGCCACGGCGACTTCCATGTTCACGATGCCCAGTGAGAAGTGGTCGAGCACGCCCAGTTGCTTCTGCGAGATGCTCGCGGGAATTCCGCTGCCGGAAGGGCCGCTGGTCAGCATGTACTCCAGCCAGTCATGCCCGTTCGGCACCTGCTGCGCAACCCAGTCCAGTTTGCCCGGCTTCATGCCGCCATACCAGTACGGGCGAAAGCCCAACAGCCTGCGGTAGAAAGTGTCTTCCTTCGCCCGGCTGCGCACCAGCTCGCCGCAGTGGATGATGCGCCGCCCGATGGGATCGGCCTTGCCGGGCAGATCGTAGAGTTCGTTCATGCCCATGGCCAGGACGCTCGCCGGCGGCTGATTGAACTCGACCTTGTTGCCTTCGGGATCCTTCACGTCGAACCACGCGCTGCCATCGGAGCCGTGCTCGACCGCATCCGGAACCGCAATCCCATGCGCACCGAGATACACCCGCATCTGCTCGGCATCGGTCGTGATCCACCCAATGGCATCCAGGCGGTTCACGCCGGCGTCGGCCGGGAGGGGCAACACCTCAATGAACTGCTCGCGGTTCACGTAGTAGCGAACGCCCTGCGGATTCTCCGGGTCGGCGCCTTTCAGGAATCCCAGATCGTGAACGTAAAAGCGCTCGGCCCTGACCGCGTCGCTGGTGTAGACGGCCAGGTGCGATACGCCCAGAATCGGCGGCCTCGACTGTGCGGCGCAGGTCACGCCGGTCAAGGCCAGCAGCAAAACGATCTTGCGCATGAACCCTCCCCCTTCCGCCTGCGTATTCGAGGATAACGCACTTGCCCGCGGCGACTTCGTGCTGCCGACCAGGGCCGGGCCGGGATACCATGGCTCCACGGATGAATCCGAGGAAGAAAAACACGTCCCCGGCTCTGCGGCGCACGCTGCTGGGGTTGTGGATGATCGCCAGCCTCGGCTACTGGACGGCCAGCATCGGCTTCCTGTGGCAATACACGGTCCACTGGGACCAGCGCGTCCAGGCTCCGCTGCGCTTCGATGCCGACACGCTCCGTGTCCGGAAGGATGGTCTTCAGCCCGAGGCCGTCGCCGCCGGCATCGCTGCCGACGACCATATCGATGCCCTGAACGGCGCGCCCTATTCCGGCCGCGCGCAGTGGCTGGCCACGCTGGCTGAGAGCCATCCCGGCGATATTCTTGAGATTCAGTTCACGCGGCCCAATGGCACCACCGGCGCCGCCAATCTCACCCTGGCTCGCCAGCCCTGGACGCATGGACGCACGTCGGCTGCGAGTTTCTTCTGGCAGGCGTTCTTCGTCGCTGGACTGCTTCCGCTCATTTGCCTGCTCATCGGCTACTGGGTCGTCTTCTCGCGCCCTTTCGATCACAATGCCTGGCTCCTTCTGGTCCTGCTGAGCTATCCGAGCGTCGTTTTCATCGGCCTGATCCTGGCTTCGGGGATTGGCTTTTTCCTGCGCCTGTTTTGGCTGCAAACCGTCCAGTTGGCCGCTGCGCCAGCGCTGCTTCTATTTGGCGTCTATTTCCCTGAGCGGTCCCGGATCGATGCCCGCGCGCGCTGGATCAAGTGGGTGCTGCTTGCCGTTTTTGGGGGGGCCGTCGCCCTCCTGATTCCGGATCTGACCGCCGAGTATTATTTCGGCGGCCCTGGTGCATTCCTGGCACGTGCGGGCAACGACGCGGGCAATGTCATTAACTTCCTGAACCTCTCGTTCGTCATCCTTTTTTTCGTTCTTCTTCTCGACAAGCTTCGTTCGGCTTCCACGGCCGATGCCCGCCGACGCCTGCGCGTCCTCACAACCGGCATCACCCTCGGCATGAGCGTATTCCTGGTAGTATTCGTGCTGCTGCCCAATTTCGGCATCAGCGGCGAGAATCCCCGCTTTTTCTGGCTTGAATATCTCAGCGGCATCCTCTTCATGGTCGCGCCGCTCACCCTGGCCTACGTGGTCGTGGTCCAGAGGGCTCTCGATGTACGGGTGCTGCTGCGCATCGGCACCCGCTACGCCCTGGCCAAAGCCACGCTGTGGATCCTCCAGCTCGCCCTGCTCGCGGTTATCGCTTTCCGCCTCATCGTTCCGCTGCTCCAGGGCCGCCAGCCCAGCTCATCGGATGTCGGTTGGTCCCTGGCTTTTCTCGCCCTCGTTGTCGCTTTCCGGCTGGGCGTTTCCCGTTACCTTCAGAACTGGCTCGACCGGCGGTTTTTCCGGGAGGCCTACAGCGTCGAGCTGGTGATGAACGATCTGTCCGACGAGGTTCGGCGCTTCACAGAAACGGAACCGCTGCTGGAAACCGTTGCCCGACGCATCCGCGAGACTCTGCACATCGATCAGATCGCGGTGCTGCTCCGCCGCGGCAGCGATTTTCATCTCGCCGAAGCGCTTGGTGTTTCCGGGGACGGAAGCCTGACGCTCTCGGCACAGGCGTCGTCGGTTCGGTACCTGCTCAACTCCAGCGAGCCGGCACGGCTTTATCGCAACGATCCCGATGCATGGTATCTGATGGCGGGAACGGCGGAGCGCCATACCTTCGACCAGCTGAACACGGAGCTGCTGCTGCCGCTGCTGGGGCGCAATCGGCTGATGGGGATGATCAGCCTCGGCCCCAAGCGCTCGGAGGCAGCGTGGTCGCGCACCGACCTGCAGATGCTGCAGACCGTGGCCCGGCAGACGGGTTTGGCGCTCGAAGTGAGCGAACTGGCTCACTCGCTGGCGGCCGAGGCAGCGCAGCGGGCCAAGGTGAACCGCGAAATCGAGATCGCCCGCGAGGTCCAGGAGCGGCTCTTTCCGCAGCAGATGCCCATCTTTCCCGGCGGGTCGCTCGCGGGATCCTGCCGCGCCGCTTTGGGCGTGGGCGGCGACTACTACGACGTGATCGACTTCGGCGATGGACGTATCGGCCTGGCCATCGGCGACGTCTCCGGCAAGGGTATCTCCGCGGCGCTGCTCATGGCCAGCCTGCGCGCGTCTCTGCGCGGCGTGACGCTCGACAGTCCCCGCGACTTTGCCCGGCTGATGCACAAGGTCAACCGGCTGGTTTATGAGGCTTCCGCTTCCAATCGCTATGCCACGTTTTTCTTCGCCGCCTTCGATCCCGCCACGCGCAAGCTGGAGTGCGTGAACGCGGGCCACAATCCCCCGGTTCTGTTGCGCAGCGGCCGGGTGATGCGGCTGGAAGCCGACGGACCCGTGGTGGGGCTGCTGCCCTTTGCTCCCTATACCGAGCAGACGCTGACGCTGGAGCCCGGCGATGTGCTCCTGCTCTACACCGACGGCATCAGCGAGGCCATGACCAGCGAGGACGAGGAGTGGGGCGAAGAACGCATGATCTCCGCGGCTACCGCCGTGCGCAGACTTCCCGCTTCGGAAATCCTCCGGGCGCTCTTCGCCGCTGCCGACGCCTTCACCGCGGGCGCGCCGCAGCACGACGACATGACGCTGCTCATCCTGAAGCTCGACGCCCAGCCGGCAACCTTCCCGGCCTCGCACGGCCCCGACGAGCCGGAAGCGGAAGTGGCCGTTCCATGAGGGAACAGCCGTTGCGCGGTCCCAAGTGGTGCACTACAGCTTCGCGAAGAACGCCTTCATCCGTTCCACGCCTTCGTCCACATCGGCATGCGACGTGGCGTAGGAGAGGCGGATGTGCTCCTGCGTCCCGAAGGCCTCACCGGGCACCGTGACCACGTGGGCCTCGTGCAGCAGGCGCTTCGAGAGCTCCATCGTCGATCCGGCGCCGTTCCTGCCCAGATACGCGGAGATATTCGGATAGACGTAGAAGGCGCCCTCCGGCCGCGCGCAGGTGACATCGGGGATCTCCTTAAGCCGGGTCAGGATCTTGTCCCGCAGCTTGAGGAAGTCGGCCCGCATCTCCGCCACGCAGTCCTGCGGGCTGCGCAGCGCCGCCACTGCGGCCTTCTGCACGAAGGACGCCGTCGACGAGGTGCTCTGACTCTGCAGCTTCGTCATGGCGGCGATCACCGGCTTCGGCGCCAGCGCGTAGCCGGCGCGCCAGCCAGTCATGGCGTAGGTCTTCGACAGTGAGCCCAGCACCACCAGGTGGTCTTTCGCTTCGGTGAACGATCCGCCGCTCACCAGCGCGCCCGTGTACTGCAGGTAGACGTAGCACTCGTCGAGCAGCAGCCAGATGCCGCGCTCGTGCGCCATGCGCACAATGCGCTCCAGATCGACAGGCCTGACCACCGCGCCGGAGGGATTCGAGGGCGAATTCAGGATGATGGCTTTGGTCTTCGCGGTAATCGCTGCCTCGATCGCGTCCGCGGTAACGCGGAAATTCTCCGCTTCGCTGGTTTCGAGGCAGACCACCTTGCCGCCCGCGTACTGCACGATGTCCTTGAACGAAACCCAGTACGGGACGGGCAGAATGACTTCGTCGCCATGGTCCACCAGCACCTGAATGGCATTGAACAGCGCGAGCTTGCCACCGGTCGAGAAGATGGCCTCGTCGGGCGTGTAGCTCGAGCCGAAATCGGCCGCGTGGCGCTCCACGATGGCCTGGCGCAGCTCAGGAATGCCCGAGACCACGGTGTAGCGGGTGAAGTTGGACTGGATGGCCGCGATCGCGGCATCCTTAATGTGCTGCGGCGTGGAAAAGTGCGGTTCGCCGGCTCCGAAATCCACCAGCTTGACGCCCTGCGCGCGCAACTTGGCGGCTTCGGCGGTCACGGCCATGGTGGCGGATATCTCAATCCGCCCGATACGGTCGGAGAAAAGTTCGGCAGCGGTGGTGGTCATGCTGCTATTTTTTCAGATTTTTTAGTGCCGATGCGTAGAAATCTTCACTCCCACCGTCACCGGCACTTCCAGCGATCCGATCCGGCCGTTGCGCAGATCGTGGACTGCGATGCGGAGATAAATCTCGCCCACCGGCAAATCGATCTCCTGATGGAACGGCAAACCGCTTTTCAGTACCTGCGTCGACTGCCGCGGATTCAGATTGATCAGAAAGGCACGATCTGTGTAGTTCACGCGCTGGCCGTCAGCGTCCCAGGCCACCATGGCCACCTCGATTAGGGTGTGCGCGACGTTGCCCGGCAGCGCCGACCACTCCAGCGCGTGCGGGTCCACCGACAAATCCACCAGATAGCGCTGGACCGGCCCCTTGAGCTGCACCGCCAGGACGCCCGTCGGCCCCGGCCGCGGCTTGACCGCCTTCGCCGCCGCATCGTTCGCCGAGAGCACGCGCGCCTCGAAGCGAATCGCCGCGAGCGGGGGCGCGCCGCGCTCCAGCGCTGCCAAAATCGGGCTGGCCACGCCCGGCGACGCCGGACCGGGCGTCAGCGGATCCTCAGCGTAATAGCCGTGCCGGTACGCCAGATCGTACGTCCCTCCATCCACGCGCACCTGAATCGTGCGGAACTGCCCGCCCCACAATTTCCCCGCGGGAACATAGCCCAGGGTGTAGTAGTTGGAGCCGTTGCTGATGGCCTGCGCCGCCACGTCCCGCAGATCGTTGTTGTTGTAGAAGGCCTCGCCGCCCGTCTCCTCGGCAACGCGCTGCATGGTCTGGAGTTGATTCGTGGTCTGCTGCAAAAATTCCCTGTCGGCTTCATTCGCAGCCGAAGGTCCACTGACCATCGGCGGAGCAAATCCGCCCCGGCGCAGGCCGCGCCCGCCTCCCTCGGAAGGCAAACCCCGGGCCGAAATGAAGCTGCGCGAGGCATCGAGGCTTGCGAACGTCATCAGCCCTCGCGCGTCCACCGGATACACCGCGACCCGCGCCGCCGCCAGCAGCGCGTCGGTCGCCTGGGTTTCCGCGGAGTAATCCCGGCCTGCGCTCAGCGCATTGAGCTGTTGCCCGTTGTCCTGCTGGGTCGAAGCGTCCGGCTGGATCTGCAGCGGAAACGAGCCCGATAACCAGATAAGGTTCTTGCGCCCCGGGATCATGCTTAGATAGCGGCCGAGTTGCTGCAGGGCGTCGAGGGTCATGCTCACGCGCAGGTCCGTCTGGTACGACTGATTGTCGGCCTCGAACTGCTGCATCGCGCCCTGGTCCACGCCGCTCATGCTCGAGGCAATGTCATTCATCGTGTCTTCGTCCTGTGGGTTCTCCAGCACCGCCGATTGCTGCGCCCCTCGGCGGGTCAACGCTTCGACGGCTCCCGCGTCGGTGGTGAAGCCGCTCACCATGCGCAGTTGCGAGGCCAGCGTAAACACGGCAACCCGCGTTCCCGGCGGAATTCGCTCCAGAAAGCTGAACATCGCGCGCCGCGCATATTGCTGGTCGCTCAGCGGCGTGTTCAGCGCGTCCAGCAGCAGCACATTCGCAGCGCTGGCAATGGCGAACTGCGGATCGTTGCTGTAAACATGCGGCGGGAGCGTGGGCGCCGCAGCCACCAGCGGAGCATCGCTGGCGCGGTGTTCCTCAAACGAGGTAATGGCCTGCTCTTTGCCGTCTTCAAAAACGTGAAAATCGCGCCTGGACAGGCCTTCGACCGGTTGGCCGTGGGCCGTAACCACTACGTCCACCAACACCAGGTTCGCGCTGGTGCGGATGACCGGCGCGGAATGCGGAGCAGGCGCGCCGGATTGCGCGCGGCTGCGCGACGCGGAGAGTGAAAGGAGAATGCAGGCGGCAACCGCCGTCAGGTACACGCGGCGCTGGGGCATCGCCAACATGATGCCTGAAAAGTCACGCGGAAGATACCGACTGCGCAGAAATTCTGCGGGCAATTAACCACCGCGGGCGTCCAGCCGGACGGGCGGCCCGGAACCTGTGTCTTCAGCTGAAGTTGACCGCCCGCTTGGCCGCCGTCACCACATTCTGCGCGGAGTCCACCGCGTCGCCCACGGCTTCCCGGCTCTTCCTGTAGTATTTCGTGGCGCGGTCGCCCATGTTGCCGGCCGTATCGCGAATGCGCTCGCCGGCATCCTCCATCCCGCGGCGCAACTGCCGCCGAGTCTTTGTCCCGGCCTGCGGCGCGTACAGCAGGGCAATCGCGGCTCCGGCCGCTGCTCCAATCCCAAGTGCTGTCAGGAACCTTCCCATGGCTCGCTCCTTCTTTGTCAGATACGCAATTGGCTGACCCGGTTGCGCGAAATGGCGTCCGAAAAAGCCAAAAGACGCGCGAGCGGGGCGGCCAAAGCGCGAATGCCGGGCGAATCTATTTCTTTTCGCTCAGTTGCCGGGCCTGCAGCGTGACCAACTCGCTCAGGTCCTGCTTTTCCAGCCCATGCACGGTGCGGTTGAACTCATCCACCTTGCTCGACCAGTTCATGGAGCAGAATTTCGGCCCGCACATGGAGCAAAACGCTGCTTCCTTGTAGTAGTCATCCGGCAGTGTCTCATCGTGCATTGCCCGAGCCGTTTCCGGATCGAGCGACAGCGCGAACTGCTTCTCCCAGTCGAAGGTGTACCGCGCGTAGCTGATGGCGTCGTCGCGGTCGCGCGCGCCGGGCCGATGCCGCGCGATGTCCGCGGCATGCGCGGCGATCTTGTAGGCGATCATGCCGTCGTGCACGTCCTTCTCGTTGGGCAGGCCCAGGTGCTCCTTGGGCGTGACGTAGCAGAGCATCGAGGCGCCATGCCAGCCGATCAGCGCCGCGCCGATGGCGCTGGTGATGTGGTCGTAGCCGGGAGCGATATCCGTCACCAGCGGCCCCAGCGTGTAAAACGGCGCGCCGAAGCAGTACTCCACTTCCTTGTCCACCTGCTCCCTGATCCGGTCCAGCGGCACGTGGCCGGGGCCTTCGATCATCACCTGCACGTCGCTCTCCCAGGCTTTCGCGGTCAGCTCGCCCAGCGTCTTCAGCTCGGCAAACTGTGCCTCGTCGGACGCGTCCGCCACCGAGCCGGGCCGCAACCCGTCGCCCAGCGAGAAACTCACGTCGTACTTCGCCATCACCTTCACGATGCGGTCGAAGTGCTCGTAGAGAAAGTTCTGCCTGTGGTGGTGGGTCATCCACTGCGCCAGAATCGCGCCGCCGCGGCTGACGATGCCGGTGATCCGCCTCGCCACCATAGGCACGTACTGGATGAGCACGCCGGCGTGCACCGTGAAGTAGTCCACGCCCTGCTGCGCCTGCTCCTCGATGACCTCGAGGTAGACGTCGATGTTCAGGTCCTCGAGCCGCTTGACGCGCGCCAGCGCTTCATAAATCGGAACCGTTCCGATGGGCACAGGCGAGTGGCGCAGGATGGCACAGCGAATCTCCGGAATATCGCCGCCCGTCGAGAGATCCATCACCGTGTCCGCGCCGTGCTGCACCGCCGTATGCAGTTTGCGCAGCTCCTCATCGATGTTCGAGGCCATGGCCGAGTTGCCGATATTGGCATTCACCTTGCACCGCGTGGCGATGCCAATCCCCATCGGCTCCAACTCCGGGTGATTGATGTTTGCGGGGATGATCAGCCGGCCGGCGGCGACTTCGTCGCGCACCAGCTGAGGCGCCAGGCCTTCTCGCTTCGCCACATAGGCCATTTCCTCGGTCAGGAGGCCCTTGCGAGCAGAGTGCATCTGCGACAGGTTGGTGTCGCCGGTGCGAGCAGCTTCGGCTTTGCGGCGGACGATCCAGTCGGCTCGAGGCTTCAGAATTTCGAGGGTGGGATTCGACGCTGCCATGGGATCACCTCGCGGAATCGGTCAAATTTTCGCTGCCGGGGGTTCGATGAAAACCCGATGAATCTGCATGGATTATAAATCGCTCCGCGTGGCCGGCTCCGACACCAGAAACTGCACACGCCGCCAACCTATGGATGCTCCAGCAAATCACCGAACCGCAGTTCGGCGAGAACGTGGCGCGCCTTCAGTTCGCTCGGCCGAACGGCCCGCGCTTCTTTGCCGGGTTCGGCTGGGAGACGCTGGCGGTGGAATCGCCGCCGAAGATCGCAGCTGCGCTCGACCGCGCTCCGGCGGAACCGGCGCTGCTGGCGCAGTTCCCGGACGACCCAGCGCAGATGGGCGCGGGGCCCCGGGACAGGCCTGTGCCTGCTGCGCCCGGTAAGAAACTGAAGGGTCACTCGCGAAAAGCAAAGACAGGGCCGGCAGGGAAGATTTTCGCGGAGGGAGTCGCCGGAATCAGGCTGCGTCTTCGACGCCGCTGCCCAGGAGCCACCTCTCATAGCGGCGATCGACCTCCCCGAGCTGATAAATGGCCTCGGCGGTTTCCACCAGCCACGCGCCCGGATCGACCCTGAGGATGGCCGAGGTATAGACGAGGCCACAGGGCAGATCCCGGTGCCTGAGGATGAAGCCGTTGAGCCGGTATCCGGGCGCAAGTTCCCGATAGGCTGGCGAGATGAGTCCGTCCACGACCGACCAGTTGTCGATGCGTACCTTCGGCTTGCTGGCTGCGAAGGGATCCATGTTATGGCCTGCTTCCTGTTTCGCCGGGTCCTGAGCGTCGCCGGCCTTTTGTGAAATACATGCAACCCGAAGGCCACAACTGCAGACTGATAGAGCAGGCACTCCCGGAGGTTCCCGCCTGCGGGGAACGTAACTTTTACGGGTGGATGGTAGATTCGTTCACGGGATGAAAACACCGGGGAACCCCGGTTCAGTCCGGGCATGCAGGCGAAATGGCACCCTCGCTGACTTCCGCTGCACGGTCAGAGTGAATGGCTCCACTCTCAGTCCCGGTTTCGGGACGCGCAACAGATCCCCCGCGATAAGACTGACCGCCTTCCACGCCCAACCGCCGAATTTGCAACCAGCGCCCCTGATGGACATGGACTTCGCTGTCATGGGCCAGCTCCTCCGGCACCGTATGCCTCCTGTCCGGCTCCTGTTCATCGGCTCGCGTCTTTGCTCCACGCTTCCTTGAGACCCCACCTCACGATGACCCCCTTGCGGTTCGCTATCACTGCTCCTCCATCAGGATGTGCAGGGGACTTACTCCCCCACGCTGTCAATCCTGCGCGGCGTACCAGGAAAAAGCCCGGCATTTCTGCCGGGCTTCTCTGTGCTGAAGCTGCGCGAGCCGGTCTGCGGCGAAGCCGCGGCTCGCCGACCGCGCAGGTCTATTCCGACGCCGCCATTTCTTCGGCTTCGCCTTCCTGCCGCATCATCTCCAGCTCGCGCTCGGCTTCCTCCCACGCGGTCTGGACTTCCTGCTGGATCTTCGCTGCCGCTTCCTCCAGCTCCGGCGAGAGCTGGACGTTGCGGTAGTATTCCATGCCGGTGCCGGCGGGGATGAGCCGCCCGACGATGACGTTTTCCTTCAGGCCGCGCAGGTTGTCGACGGCGCCGTTGATGGACGCCTCCGTCAGCACGCGGGTGGTCTCCTGGAAGCTGGCCGCGGAGATGAACGACTCGGTGGAAAGCGAGGCCTTGGTGATGCCCAGCAGCAGCGGACGCCCGATGGGAGGACGGCCGCCGTTCTGGATCACACGCTGGCTCTCTTCGCGGAAGCGGAACTTATCCACCTGCTGCTCGAGCAGGAAGCTGGAGTCGCCGACTTCCTCGATCTTCACCCAGCGCAGCATCTGCCGGACGATAGTTTCGATGTGCTTGTCGCTGATGGCCACGCCCTGGAGCCGATAGACTTCCTGGATTTCGTTCACCAGGTAGGCCTGCAGCTCCTTCTCGCCCAGCACGGCGAGAATGTCGTGGGGATTCAGCGGCCCGTCCATCAGCGGCTCGCCGGCGCGCACGCGCTCACCTTCCTGCACGTTGATGTGCACGCCGCGGGGCACGGAGTATTCCTTCTCCTCGCCGTTGTCGGCGGTGACGTACACGCGGCGCTGGCCTTTGCTGACCTCGCCGAAGCGAACCACGCCGTCGATCTCGCTGATGATCGCGGTCTCGCGCGGCTTGCGCGCCTCGAACAGCTCCACCACGCGGGGCAGACCGCCGGTGATGTCCTTCGTGCGGGTGGTTTCGCGCGGGATCTTCGCCAGGATGTCGCCGGGAAAGACCTCGTCGCCGTCCTGCACCATCAGGTGAGCGCGGCTGGGCATCAGATACCGCTTGTTGCCCTTGGCGCCCTTGATGACGATGGTCGGCTGCCGCTTCTCGTCGGGCGATTCCGCCACGACCAGACGCGAGAGGCCGGTGACCTCGTCGACTTCCTCGTGCAGCGTGATGCCTTCCTGCAGGTCCTTGAACTGCACCGCGCCGCCGATTTCCGTCAGGATGGCGAAGGTGTAGGGATCCCACTCCACCATGACCTGGCCGAGCGTGACCGCCTGGTTCTCTTCGACCTTGAGGCGCGCGCCGTAGACCACCTGGTAGCGCTCCTTCTCGCGGCCGCGATCATCGACCACGGCGATGGAGCCGGAGCGGTTCATGGCGACCAGATCGCCCTGGCGCGAGCGGACCGTGGCCAGGTTGATGAAGCGGACGGAGCCGTTGTTCTTGGCTTCGAGGCGCGACTGCTCGTTCACGCGCGAGGCCGTTCCACCGATGTGGAAGGTGCGCATGGTAAGCTGCGTTCCCGGCTCGCCAATGGACTGCGCGGCGATGACGCCGACGGCTTCGCCGAGTTCGACGAGCCGGCCGGAACCGAGGTTGCGGCCGTAGCAGAGGACGCAGACGCCGCGGCGCGATTCGCAGGTGAGGACGGAGCGAATCTTTACGCGCTCAATGCCGGCCGCCTGGATGGCCGAGGCCAGATCCTCGGTGATTTCCTGATTGACGTCGACAATGACGCTGCCCTCATAGTCCTTGATCTTCTCGAGCGAGACGCGGCCTACGATGCGATCGCGCAGCGGCTCGATGATCTCGCCGGACTCGACGATGGGGGTAACGTAGATGCCCTCGACGGTGCCGCAGTCGCGCTCGCTGACGATAACGTCCTGGGCTACGTCGACGAGACGGCGGGTCAGGTAGCCGGAGTCGGCGGTCTTCAGCGCGGTGTCGGCCAGACCCTTGCGCGCGCCGTGCGTGGAGATGAAGTACTCCAGCACGGTCAGCCCTTCGCGGAAGTTCGCCGTGATGGGCGTCTCGATAATTTCGCCCGAAGGCTTGGCCATCAGTCCGCGCATGCCGGAAAGCTGGCGGATCTGCTGCTTCGATCCGCGAGCGCCGGAATCGGCCATGATGTAAATCGGGTTCATGGTCCCGGCCTTGTCGGCCTGCTTCATGTTGTCGAACATCTCGTCGGCTACCTTTTCGGTGACAGCCGACCAGATCTGGATGACCTTGTTGTTGCGCTCGCCGTTGGTGATGGCGCCGTCGAGGTACTGCTGCTGCACCGCGATCGCCTGCTTTTCGGCGTCGCGCACCGTGGTGTACTTGGAGTCCGGAATAACCATGTCATCCAAACCGACGGAGAGTCCCGAGCGCGTGGCGTACTGGAAGCCCAGTTCCTTGATGCGATCAAGCATCTTCACCGTCTGCTCCAGGCCCAGGTTCAGGTAGCAGTAATTCACCAGCTGCCCGATGCCCTTCTTCTTCAGCAGACCGTTCACGTACGGCATGTTCTCCGGCAGCGCGTCATTCAGGATGGCGCGGCCCACCGTGGTGGAGATGTACTGGCGGTCGTACTGCACCGGCTCGGTGTGCGTCAGGTCCTGATCGTCGTACGCGGTGGCCATGTCGAGCACGGGACCGCTGTAGCGCAGACGAATCGGCGACAGCGTCTCGACTTCCTTCATTTCGAGCGCCATCAGCACTTCTTCGATGTTGGCAAAGACGCGCCCTTCGCCCTTGGCACCCTTCTTGGCCTTGGTGAGGTAGTAGAGGCCGAGCACCATGTCCTGCGTAGGCACGGTTATGGGCTGGCCCGAGGCCGGCGAGAGGATGTTATGCGACGACAGCATAAGCACGCTGGCTTCCACCTGCGCTTCCGGCGACAGCGGAATGTGCACGGCCATCTGGTCACCGTCGAAATCGGCGTTGAAGGCGGTGCAGACCAGGGGGTGAATCTTAATCGCCTTGCCTTCCACCAGCACCGGCTCAAAGGCCTGAATGCCGAGGCGGTGCAGCGTGGGCGCGCGGTTCAGCAGCACCGGATGATCGCGGATGACTTCCTCGAGGATGTCCCACACGATCGGCTCCTGCAGCTCGACCATTTCTTTCGCCTGCTTGATGGTGGTGCAGTGCCCGGTCTGCTCCAGCCGGTGATAGATGAATGGCTTGAACAGCTCGAGCGCCATCTTCTTGGGCAGGCCGCACTGGTGGAGCTTCAGTTCCGGGCCGACCACGATGACCGAGCGGCCGGAATAATCCACGCGCTTGCCCAGCAGGTTCTGGCGGAAGCGGCCCTGCTTGCCCTTCAGCGTGTCGGACAGCGACTTGAGCGGGCGGTTGTTGGCTCCACGCAGTACGCGGCCTCGGCGTCCGTTGTCGAACAGCGCGTCGACGGCTTCCTGCAGCATGCGCTTCTCGTTGCGAACAATCACTTCCGGCGCGTGCAGGTCCATCAGCTTCTTCAGCCGGTTGTTGCGGTTGATCACGCGGCGATACAGATCGTTCAGGTCCGACGTGGCAAAACGGCCGCCGTCCAGAGGCACCAGCGGGCGCAGCTCCGGCGGAATGACCGGGATCACGTCGAGGATCATCCACTGCGGCTTGTTGCCGGACTTGCGGAATGCCTCGACCACCTTGAGCCGCTTGGCGTACTTCAGCCGCTTCTGCAGCGAGGTCTCGGCCTTCATGCGTTCGCGCAGCTCGATGGAAAGCTCGTCGATGTTGACCCGCTTGAGAAGCTCCTTGATGGCCTCCGCGCCCATCATGCCCTTGAAGCCGGTGGGGCGATACTGCTGGTCGAGTTCGCGGAACTTCGTCTCGTCCTTGACGATCTCGCGCTCGCGCACCGGCGCGTCGCCGGGATCGACGATGACGTAGCTCTCGAAATAAAGGACAGACTCCAGATCGCGCAGGGAAATGTCGAGCAGGTGGCCGATGCGTGACGGCAGTCCCTTGAAGAACCACACGTGCGAGCAGGGCGAGGCCAGTTCAATGTGTCCCAGCCGCTCGCGGCGCACCTTGGAAACAGTCACTTCCACGCCGCACTTGTCGCAGATCACGCCGCGGTGCTTCATCCGCTTGTACTTTCCGCACAGGCACTCCCAGTCGGTGACCGGGCCGAAGATGCGGGCGCAGAACAGCCCGTCCCGCTCCGGCTTGAAGGTGCGGTAGTTGATGGTTTCCGGCTTCGTCACTTCGCCATGCGACCAGCTGCGGATTTTCTCCGGAGACGCAAGCGAGATGCGGATGGCGTCGAAGTCGGTAATCGGGCTGGTCATTTCGAACGGGCTGGAACGGTACAAGGTCAACCTCCCTGCGGTTGCGTTCCCGGAATTCACTCGGGGACCCCTCCATCTCCGGGAGCACGTGCTCGGTGGAGAGGTCCCGTAACTTGATTAGTCGGCCGCGGCCAGCGCAGGCACCGGCTGTTTTTTCTCGCCTTCAGGCGCCGGGCCGGCAGTCTGCTTGATCAGTTCCACATCCAGGCACAGCGACTGCAGCTCGCGAATCAGCACGTTGAACGATTCCGGCACGCCCGGCTCGATGGCCGCTTCGCCCTTCACGATCGCTTCGTAGATCCGGGTGCGGCCGAAGACGTCGTCGGATTTCGCCGTCAGCAGCTCCTGCAGGATGTACGCCGCGCCGTAGGCTTCCAGTGCCCACACTTCCATTTCGCCGAAGCGCTGCCCGCCGAACTGCGCCTTGCCGCCCAGCGGCTGCTGGGTGATGAGCGAGTACGGCCCGATGGAACGCGCGTGAATCTTGTCATCCACCAGGTGCGAGAGCTTCAGCATGTAGATGTAGCCCACGGTGGCTGGCTGCTCGAAGGCCTCGCCGCTCATGCCGTCGTAGAGCGCCGTCTTGCCCGAGGTGGGCAGGCCCGCCGCGCTCAGCAACGCCTTGATTTCGCCCTCGCGGGCACCGTCGAAGACCGCGGTGCCGAACCAGATGCCTCTCCCCATGCCCGCGCAGACGCGCAGCAACTGCTCGTTGTCCAGATCCTCGAGCTGGCGGAGCAGCGCCGTGTTGGCAAATTTCTCCTTCACGACTTTGCGCAGTTCCGCTGCGTCCTGGTGCTGTTTCACCAGCGCCGCCACCTGATGGCCGAGATCGTGCGCGGCCCAGCCCAGATGCGTTTCCAGAATCTGCCCCACGTTCATACGGGACGGCACACCGAGAGGATTCAGCACGATCTCGACGGGCGTTCCATTGGGCAGATACGGCATGTCTTCCTCGGGAAGAATGCGCGCGATCACGCCCTTGTTACCATGGCGGCCAGCCATCTTGTCGCCGACCGACAGTTTGCGCTTCATGGCGATGTAAACCTTGACCAGCTTAATGACGCCCGGCGCCAGCTCATCGCCCTTCTGCAGTTTGCCGATCTTCTCGTTGGTGATCTTGCGCAGCACATCGATCTGCCGTGAAGTCATCTCCTCGATCTCGTCGATCTGCTCGTTCACGCGGGGATCTTTGTCCGCGTAGCGGATGCGCTTGAGGTTGCGGGTGGAGATGCGCTCGATGGCGTCGCGGTCGAGGATCGCGCCCTTGCCGAGGAGCCGTTTGTTGGTGCGCTCGTCGTGCAGGTCGGCCAGCACTTCCCGGCCGCCCAGAATCCCTTCCAGGCGTTTCAGCCGCTCGTCGGTCAGAATGCGGATCTCGTCCGACAGGTTCTTCTCCAGCTGCGCCACCTGCTCGGCTTCGATCTGCTTGGCGCGCTCGTCCTTCTCCTGTCCCTTGCGCGAGAAGATGCGTACGTCGACCACCGTGCCCTCGATACCCGGAGGGCAGGTGAGCGAAGCATCGCGCACGTCGCCGGCCTTTTCGCCGAAGATGGCGCGCAGCAGTTTCTCTTCCGGAGTGAGCTGGGTTTCGCCTTTCGGCGTCACCTTGCCCACCAGAATGTCGTTGTGGTGCACCTTGGCACCGATGCGGATGATGCCGCTCTCATCCAGATCGCGCAGCGAGTGCTCGCTGACATTGGGGATGTCGCGGGTGATCTCTTCCGGTCCGAGCTTCGTGTCGCGCGCCTCGATCTCAAACTCCTCGATGTGCACGGAGGTGTAGTAGTCCTCGCGCACCAGCTTTTCCGAGATCAGGATCGCGTCCTCGAAGTTGTAACCACGCCACGGCATGAAGGCCACCAGCACGTTGCGGCCGAGGCCGAGCTCGCCCTGCTCGGTGCACGGACCGTCGGCGATCACCTGCCCCTTCAGCACGCGGTCGCCCTGCCGGACGATCGGCTTCTGGTTGATGCAGGTGTTCTGGTTCGACCGCTTGAATTTGATGAGCTGGTAGATGTCCGAACCGACCTCGCGTGAGAGCTGCGTGGGATGGTGCTCACCCTCCACGCGGATGATGATGCGCTCGGAGTCGACCGAATCCACCACGCCGTTGCGGCGCGCGATGATCACCGCGCCAGAGTCGCGCGCGGTCACACCTTCCATGCCGGTACCGACGAGCGGCGCTTCGGAGACCAGCAGAGGCACCGACTGCCGCTGCATGTTCGCGCCCATCAGCGCGCGGTTGGCATCGTCATGCTCCAGGAACGGCACCAGCGACGCGGCCACTGAAACCAGCTGCTTGGGGCTGACGTCGATGTAGTCCACTTCCTTGCGGTTCACCAGAACGAAGTTGCCCTGGCGGCGCGCGTTCACCAGTTCTTCGACGATGTTGCCCTTCTCGCCCAGCTCCACGTTGGCCTGCGCGATGGTGTGCCGGTCTTCCTCCCACGCCGAAAGATAGAAGGAGTATGGCTCGAATTCGATGAGCCGCTTCTTTTCCTTCCTCAACTGATCGTTCAGCTTCAGCGCTTCAGTCTTTTCCAGGTGATCGCCCACGCGCATGCCGCTCTCGCCGGCGTTGGTAATCTGCACAAAGTCCAGCACGCGGCTGTCGCGCACCTTGCGGTACGGCGACTCGATGAAGCCGTATTCATTGATGCGCGCGAAGCAGGACAGCGAGCTGATGAGGCCGATGTTCGGGCCTTCCGGCGTCTCAATCGGGCAAATGCGGCCGTAGTGCGTCGGGTGAACGTCGCGGACTTCGAATCCGGCGCGCTCGCGCGACAGGCCGCCCGGCCCGAGCGCGGAGAGACGCCGCTTGTGCGTGATTTCCGACAGCGGATTGGTCTGGTCCATGAACTGCGAGAGCTGCGAGGATCCGAAGAACTCGCGGATGGCCGCCATCACCGGCTTGGCGTTGATCAGGTCGTGCGGCATCGCCGTCGACATTTCCTGATACACGCTCATCTTTTCCTTGATAGCGCGCTCCATGCGCACCAGGCCGATGCGGAACTGATTCTCCATCAGCTCGCCCACGGCGCGCACGCGGCGGTTGCCGAGGTGATCGATGTCGTCCACCATGCCGATGTTGCGGCGCAGCTTCAGCAGGTAGCGAATGGTCGCGTAGAAGTCCTCAGGCGTCAGCGTGCGGTGATCGAGCGAGGTCGCATCCTGGTTCTCATACAGCTTGATGTTGAATTTCAGCCGGCCCACGCGCGAAAAGTCGTACTTGCGCGGATCGAAGAACATGCCCTCGAAGAGGGCGGTCGCGGTGTCCAGCGTGGGCGGATCGCCAGGGCGCAGCTTGCGGTAGATCTCGATAAGCGCTTCTTCCGGCTTGCGCACGGAATCGCGGCGCAGCGTGTTGGTGATCACGTTGCCCACGTCGTCGCGCTCGGGGAAAAACAGGTCAATGGAAGCAATGCCCGCTTCCACGATCTTGTGCAGCTTGTCGGCGGTCAGCTCCTGATTCGCCTCCATCACCACTTCGCCGGTGTTGGTGTCGACGACGTCGGCGGCGACCATGGCTCCGTCCAGTTCCGCCTGCTCCACTTCGACCTGCGAGATTTTTGCCGCGCGCAGCGCTTTCAGAATCGACGGCGTGATCTTGCGCCCTGAGTGCGCAATCTCCTCGCCCTTGTGCACGATGGCATGCGCCGGCTTGGCACCCAGCAGGTGCGTGGACTTCTCCGCGTTCTCGTCCAGCGTCCAACAGAGCTTGCCGTCCTTCATCGCGATGCGATCCACGGTGTAGAAGGTGCGCAGGATCTCCTCGTCGGACTTAAGACCGAGGGCACGCAGGAAGATGGTACCCAGGAACTTGCGCTTGCGGTCGATGCGCACGTACAGCGTGTTCTTCTGGTCGTACTCGAACTCCACCCAGGAGCCGCGATACGGAATGATCTTGCCGAGGAAATAGGTGCGGTTGTTCGCCGTCTCAAAAAACACGCCCGGCGAACGGTGCAACTGCGAGACGATGACGCGCTCCGTGCCGTTCACGATGAACGTGCCATTCTGCGTCATCAGCGGAATGTCGCCGAAGAAGACTTCCTGCTCCTTGATGTCGCGGATGGACTTCGCGCCCGTCTCCGGATCCTTGTCGTAGATGGTGAGCCGCACGGTGACCTTCAGGGGCGCGGAGAAAGTCATGCCCCGCTCCTCGCACTCCTGCTGGTCGTATTTCAACTGCAGGCCGACCGGGTCGCCGCACTTGTTGCAGAAGTCCGGCGTGTTCTTGTTGTAGGTGCCGCACTTCTGGCAGAGCACGTCGCCGGGATGGAACGGATCGGTGATCACCATCGCGCCGCAGTGCACGCAGGTGGTGCGCAGGTGGTGCAGTCCCTTCAGGTGTCCGCACTTGCACTCCCAGTTGCCGATGGAAAAATCCACAAAGTCCAGCTGCGATATATTCCGAAAATCGGCAATGGGGAAGACGGACGTGAATACGGACTGCAGACCGGAGTCGTCGCGCTCGGAGGGCAGCTTGTCCATCTGCAGAAACCGCTCGTAGGAGCGGCGCTGAACTTCGATCAGGTTCGGAATCCGGATGGCCGTGGGGATCTTGGAAAAATCGAGTCGGCTGCGAACGGCGCGGTTCTCGTTGGGCATGCTTTACTCCTCAGGACCCGTGGCGCGAGGGAAAAAAAGCGGGCCGTCCGGGTCACGCGGCGCGCTCGGGTTCGTGGATCCTGCCGCCCCGGCGCTCCCGCCTCGTTCGGGAATCGCCCGGCGCTTTCTTCCTGGTTACGGCAGCGCAAAAACCGTTACGCGGTGCCGTTTTTCACTTGCGCAATCGCCTACTACGGAGTTACGCTTCCGCTTTACTCAGGCGGCTGTTCGGGAAAATCCCGCTCGGCGCGGTTCCCGGGATCAACGCGGCCCTGGCGGCAAAGCCAAAGCGTCGGGGATGCGAACAGAGGCGGGGGAAGGCGGAAAAAGCGGAAAACGCCCGCGGAGACAGCATCTCCCACGAGCGCCACAACCGAATTGTGCACTGATCTGTGACAGAATGTTCGTAATTCCCGCCGCCTTCAAGCCCTGCGTCCGCGCCGCCCTGCACTCTCGTTCCTCTCGCATCCGCAAGCCCGCCGCTGACCTGCATCTGCGCCGGCAACTATCTGCCGGAAATCATCAGCGTCTTCCCGTTTTTATCCGTGCACGTGGAACGCCCTGACCATCGCTGGTGCAGGGCCGGAACTCACGGTTTGCTTTATTTTCGGGAGGACAAAAGTACGCACCGGTTTCGGCAAACAGGATGGCAGCCGAGCGGAACGCACAAAAATCATGATAGCGCGTTCCGCTTTGGCATGCAAGTTGCTGGCCGAGGCCAAAAGGCTACTTGACTTCGACGGTGGCGACGCCTTCGAACTTCTTTTTGATCGCCTCGGCGTCTTCCTTGCTGATGTTCTCCTTCAGCGTCTTCGGAGCGCCATCCACCAGGTCCTTGGCTTCCTTCAGACCCAGCGAGGTCACCTCACGTACGGCCTTGATGGTATTGATCTTGTTCGCGCCGGCATCCTTCAGGATAACGGTGAACTCGGTCTGTTCCACCGCTGCCGGAGCCGCCGCGCCGGCACCGGCTCCCGCCCCGGCCACCATCGCCGGAGCCGCCGCCGCGGCCGAGACCCCAAGACGCTCTTCGAGCTTCTTCACCAGGGCTGCCGCGTCCAGCAGGGTCAGCCCCACAATCTGATCTTCCAACTGCTGTAAATCCGCCATTTGTGTTCTCCACCTCAATCTGAATTTTTACCCGCCGGCCAGCTTCAAGCCCGCCGGTTGCTGCCCCGCCACCCCGAGGTTTCCGATGTGCCCCAGACCAGGCACCCCTCACGGAGGTGAAAACAGCCAGATCCCTAACTTGCGGCCGCTTCGCCGCCGGCAAACTTCTGCTTTTCGACACCCTGACCCAGCACCACGGCAAGGTCGCGTCCGGGGGCATTAATCACCGTCGCCAGCCGCTGCGCCGGAGCGTTGATGAGGAAGAGCAGCCTGGCGAAGATCTGCTCTTTGCCCGGCATCGTCGCCAGCGCCTTCACTTCCTCGACGTTGATCACCTTGCCGTCCACGATGCCCAGCTTGAAGGTGAACTCCGCGTTCTCCGCCACCCAGGTGGAGAGCGCCCTGGCCAGCGCCACGGGATCGCCGCTGGTGTACGCCACCGACGAGACGCCCTTCAGCCCCTGCAGCGCTGCCTCGATCTTCGATCCCCTGGCCGCGCGTTCAGCCAGCGTGTTCTTCAGCACGCGATAGCGCCCACCGGCTGCGCGCACCGTCTTGCGCAGCTCGAAATCCTGGGCCACGGTCAGCTTCGTGAACGTGCCGACGATCGCGCTGGTCGACTGCTCCAGCTCTTTGGCCAGCTCGCCGACTTTCTCCGCCTTTTTTTGCCTGCTCAATGCCATAACGTTAGCCTTTAACTGCCGGCGTCCAGCCGCCAGCAAAAATCCTGCGTGCCCAGGCCCCGTTCTGCCGACCAGCTACTGGAAGCTGGAGGCTGGGAGCCGGTGCTATGCCTTCGCCGCCGAATCAGCGACCGCGCTGTCCAGCGCAATTCCCGGACCCATCGTCGAGCTGATGGTGATGCCCTTGATGTACCTGCCCTTGGCCGCCGAGGGCTTCGCGCGGACCACGCTGGTAATCACCGTCATCGCATTCTCCACCAGCTTCTCCGCCGGAAACGAAATCTTGCCCACCGGCACATGCACCAGCGCTGTCTTGTCGGTGCGGAACTCCACCTTGCCGGCCTTGATCTCGCGAATCGCCGCGCTCACGTCGTTGGTCACGGTGCCCGTCTTCGGATTCGGCATCAGCCCGCGCGGCCCCAGCACCTTGCCGAGCCGTCCTACGGACTTCATCATGTCCGGCGTGGCGATCAGGGCGTCGAAGTCAGTCCAGTTTTCCTTCTGGATCTTCTCCACCAGCTCGTCGCCACCAACGATGTCGGCACCGGCCGCTTCGGCCTCGCGCTGCTTGTCACCGCTGGTCACAACGGCCACTTTCTTGGTCTTGCCCAGCCCGTGCGGCAGAACCACCGTGCCGCGCACCATCTGGTCCGCATGGCGCGGATCCACGCCCAGACGCAGCGTCAGGTCCACCGTCTCATCGAACTTGGCGAATTTCACTTTTTGCAGAAGCGGAACCGCTTCCTGCAGCGGGTACTGGCGGCTCTGCACCTGGGCGCGCGCCTTCCCGATATTCTTGCCTTCTTTGGCCATACTTCCTCGTCTCCCACCGCTCGGACGATGCCGCCTGCCGGCCGTGGTCATAGTGACCGCGCCCCTGGAGGGCGCAGAGTTTGATTATCTCTGAAAATCCACGACAGGGCAAGGCCTTCACAGATCCGGCGCCGCGTCTCACGGCCTCGGGTGCCGCGCAGAAGCACAGCGGCAGGTCTTACCGCCCAGGGTGCTGCGCAGAAGCAAAGCGGAGGTCTGGCTGCCTTGGGTGCTGCGCAGCAGCACGACGGTAGAAGCCCCGGCCTTTAGGCCGGGGACCAGACGGGCCCAAATTGGATGCGGCCTTCAGGCCCGGAGAACCTGTTGCTGTGCGGGATGGATCGTGATGCACGCCACCCGCCCGCCCCACTTCTGCCCCGTTTTGGCAGAAGTGGGAAAGCACGGACCCAACCCAGCCGCCCTGTATCAGAGCACGATCTTCGGGTGCCCCACATCTGCCCGCCTTTGGCGACAGGGTGGGAGGCTACGAGCCCAATCCCCCTGGTGACTGGTAGTTTGGCAAATTACCCCGATACGAGAGTTGGCTCGTCTGCCTGCGATTCTGGCAATGGCTTGCTTTTCAGGAAGGCCGTTGGGGCTTGGATTCCGGCGAAGATGGCAAGCGCTCCATATCCGTTGACCCAATGAACCGCAAGCGGCATCAGGGAGGCGGTAGCTACGACGAGGAAAAATTGAGAGCTGTACTCACTGTGCGCAAGTCCGGCATCCACGAAGCGCCCGTGCGCAAAATTCATCCAAAAGAACGCGAGGACACAGTAGGCGACGCGGGCACTCCAGGTCCCGATACCGCCGCCGGAGGCGCGATCCATGTAAATGAACGGGACCCAGAAGAGGGCGATCACGAAGAGGATGCGAGGGAATTCGAACGGGCCGCAATTTACCAAATCACTTGTCTTCGCATTCGCAGCTCGCCCCTTGAGGCGTTTGTCCCGGCGATCGCTCTCAGTCGCTGAGGCCGCTGACCTCCGCTTGCTCGGCCAAAGCGCCATTGGTATCTGCACCACGAGGAACAGCGCGAGTTTTTCATAGCCATTGACATGCCTCAGCCACGCTTCAAGCGTGGCTGCGACGAACGGGTAACTGGGCATGAAAAAGTCACGGAGACGCGTCAACCACCCCAAGCCGGGCAGGTGACCGGGCGTCCCAAGCAACAGAACAAGACCGGTCAGGAGAACTCCATAACGCTTACGCGGTAGGTGTCCAGCATCGTTCAGGCGCCCAATCAGGATGAAAAACCACACAAGGCTGAGAATGCAATAGCCTAATCGCGCAAGCCAGACCCCAATCCCGCCACCTGATATATTCTCGAGCCAGATCAGAGGAAGCCAAAGGCACGCGAGAGTCAGAAGGCTTCGCAAAAAAGAGACTGGAGTGTTAAACAACTTTGGCTGATGCTGCTGTCCCCGCGCGGGTCCAACCAATTCAGGTATCGATGTCGCACCCACCGCAGTCAATCCAACCGGCAATGGCTTGCCTCGGATCGAACACCCCAGGATCAGCACGAGCAGAAAGAGACCCAGGCCAACCCGCCACCCGGAAGGCCACGCTGCCGAGAGCGAAACGGAGAGGAGCCAGGCAGCGATAAAGGGATATCTGTACCATCGCGCCAGCCCCGCATCCGCCAAGCGTTGACCGATTCCACGCAGAAGAACAGTTCCAAGTGCGCCAAAGACAATGACTCGCTGAACGACGTACAGAACATGAGGTAATTGAGTCAAGTGCAGCAGCGCGCCCCCAAGAAACTCCAGGGCGAAAGCTGTCCCCGTGATCGCGAGGATGCGAAGAGCGAAGTTAACCCTCCCCAACCGACCTGACGATTGGCGCAGCTTCTCCGTTTCGGAAGCACCTATGATTGCGCGTATAGCTCCCTTGATCATCTGTTGTGTGGCTTCAGAAGGTCTTGGTCCATGTCAGAGCTTGGCGACTTCGGAAATGGCAGCAGCGCACCGGGTCAGCGAGGGCAGAACTATTCTTGTAGTCTTCATGGCTTTCTCAACGGTTGCTCCCCACAATATACCCTCGGCGCTCAGGGGCGCTCGAAGCCAGAGTATCGCGGGCACTTCGGAGGTTTCCGATCGACTTGCCGTCAGGCGGATGGAGGGACTTAGGGAGCGAAATGTCGGCTAGCCTGAAGTGCCTTACCCCCCATACCGCCAGCGCACCGACCCGCTACGCTGCTCCCCGGCGAGCCCTCACGTCTCCGTAACTTTCGCCCCCTCCCCCCTCGCCGCAACAGGACTGGACCGCCGCCCCGCTTCTCCGGCGACAATAAAACCATGCCTCAACCCGAACCCTGGCTTCGCGGTATAGTGTTCCTCGGTGTGTCGCGTTGGCGGCCGCAGATCGTCATTCGTTGGACGGAGGTTGCACATGGAATCGGATGAACGAGCCATTCGCGAATTGCACTTGACCTGGATCGATGCCGTCAACAAGGGAGATCTCGCAGGCTTGCTGAACTCGATGGCGGACGATGTCATGTTTCTTGGTCCGGGCGAAACGCCGTTCGGCCGGGATGCATTTTCTCCGCGCTTCTCGGCCGCCCACGAGCAGGCTCGAATCAATTGCATCAGCGAGTTGCAGGACGTCGTGGTGGTCGGCGAAGTCGCCTACACGCTGAGCCGGGACACGTTATCGGTGACGCCGCGCGCCGGGGGAGAGGAGATGCGGTTCGCAGGATATCGCAGCACGGTCTACCGCAAACAGCCCGACAGCCGCTGGCTCCTTGCCCGCGATACCCACACGTTGTCACCAGTGGCGGAGATCGGGGCGTGAGAATCGCCCCTGGCCGATGCTCAGCTCCACGCCCGCCCCGGCGACGCAGCCCCGCTCGCCTTCCACCTGCGGCACAGGGTCCGCAGCCTGTGCTCTGTGCTCTGTGCTCTGCGCTCTTACCTTCGTACCGTTCCCGACACAGAGCTTTTTTTCACATCCAAAGCGGCGTTTCAGGCCGAGGAGATTGCCTCGCCGGGAACGCCAATTTCCTGATTTTTCATCTCCGGCTTCCGGCCATGGCAGGCCAGGAGGGTAACACCCAAAAGGTATTACCCTCGAAGCCCCGTAGAATCAGGGAGAAACGGAAACCACCCCCAGGGGGGGTGGGGTATAGGAAGAAAAAAGGAGTGCGAGCCGGCTACGCGACGACTTCGATTCCCATCGACCGCGCCGTTCCCTTGATGCTCTTAACGGCGGCTTCCACGCTGGCCGCGTTCAGGTCGGGCATCTTCTGTTTGGCGATCTCCAGCACCTGCGCCTCGCTCACCTTGCCCACCTTGTCCTTGTTCGGCGTCCCCGAGCCCTTGGCCAGGTTGGCCGCCTTCTTCAGCAGCACCGACGCCGGCGGCGTCTTGGTGATGAAGGTGAAGGTGCGGTCGGCGTAGACGGTGATGACCACCGGAATGATCAACCCGGCCATTTCCTTGTTCTGCGTGCGCGCGTTGAACTGCTTGCAGAACTCCATGATGTTCACCTGCGCCTGGCCCAGAGCCGGGCCAACCGGCGGCGCCGGCGTCGCCTTGCCGGCTTCGATCTGGAGTTTCACCTGCGTTGCTATCTTCTTTGTCGGAGGCATTTCAAAACCTTTCAGCTATGAGCTGCCAGCTTCCAGCTGCCAGCCTGATTTCTCGTATTCAGAAACTGCACGTTGTCGCGCCTTTGGCTGGCCACTGACAGCTGGCGGCTGGCCGCTCTACGCGATCTTTTCCACCTTGCCGAAATCCAGCTCCACCGGCGTCGACCGCCCGAAGATCGTGACCATCACCTTCAGCGTCTCGCGGTCTTCGTTCACGTCGTCCACCACGCCGTTGAAGTTCGCGAACGGCCCTTCGGTGATGCGCACCGATTCGTTCTTCTCAAACTTCACCTTGAGCCGCGGCTTATCCTTCGAGGTGTCGCTGCGGAAGAGGATCGAGCTGACCTCGGCCTCGGTGAGCGCTACCGGCTTGTCGCCCGTGCCCAGAAATCCCGTCACCCGCGGCGTGTTCTTGATGACGTGCCACAGGTCATTGTCCAGGTCCATCTCGACCAGCACGTAGCCAGGCAGGAAGACCCGCTCCACCGTGCGCTTCTTGCCGTTGGTGATCTCGGTGACCGCCTCGGTGGGAATCATCACGCGGCCGATGCGGTTCTGCAGGCCGAACGCCTGCACGCGGGTTTCAATCGACTCGCGCACCTTGCGCTCGAAGCCCGAATACGCGTGGATGATGTACCACCGGAAGCTCTCGTTGGCAGGCGGCTCCAGACGCGGCTGTGCCGCCTCTTCGCCTTCCGCGCCCGGGGTTTGGTTTTCCAGTTCTTCCGCCATGAAACCTTGATCCTTCATTCCCGCCAGGAGCCTACTGAACCGCGCCCAGCCAGTGATACAGGTACTTCACCACATTGCCCAGAGTCCAGTCGCACACGAAGAAGAAACCCGCGAACGCGAAGACCGAAATGATGACCACGATGGTCGTGGACTGCACTTCGGAGCGCGCAGGCGTCACCACCTTCTTCATCTCCGAACGCACGTCCTTCAGGAACTCGCGGCTGCGGGTGAAAATGCTGAGGGCGCGGGCTGGAACGCCGGTTTCAGAAGTCATTGCTGTTGCTGCCTTGGCCATATACGTTTTCTTTTCCGCGCTCTTCTCTGCTACGGGCATATACCTGAGCCCTGTTCCTCGTTACGGGTTGATCTGGCAGGGGCGGAGGGATTCGAACCCCCAAGTCCGGTTTTGGAGACCGGCAGTTTAGCCGTTGAGCTTACGCCCCTGTACCAAGCTGTCAGCGGCCAGGACTATGGGCCATGCAGCGAACCTGCTGGGTACCGGCGGCTGGCAGCTCTGTGCTGCCTTTACTTCGTTTCCTTGTGCGTCGTGTGCTTCCGGCAGCGATTACAGAACTTCTTGAACTCGAGACGGCCCGTCGTCGTCTTCTTGTTCTTCGTCGTCGAGTAATTGCGCTCTTTGCACTCGCCGCACTGCAATGTCACAATTTCGCGCATCTTCTTATCCTACCTGATTTCCCCGAACTCCCCGCCCGGAGGCTGTCCTGCCCGGCCCGACGGACCCTTCTCGAGGGTCCCGCTTCCTGCTTTTCGTTCACTCGCTAACCGCTTCTCAGCCCGCCGGCCGCTGACTGCCAGCCGCTGGCTGCTGCCTTCAGGCCAGGATCTCCGTAATGGTTCCGGCGCCCACCGTCCGCCCGCCTTCGCGGATCGCGAAGCGCAGGCCCTTCTCCATAGCCACCGGCGTGATCAGCTCGATCTGCA